>OLOI01000377.1_pt1 | contig 46045 bp, 71 predicted proteins | sample 1672131 | NCBI WGS metagenome assembly OLOI01 (sample SAMEA3136651, study PRJEB25190) | human gut metagenome
AATAATTCCGATTAATACGGCCACAAGTAGACCAATAGGACAACTTTTTAAGGCATTAACCCACTAAAACTGTATATTTAAAGGCTACCTATGAAAACTTGACAGATACAAAGTAGAGATTATGGTTGACGAAGAGAATAATATTTGATATTATACAAACGTTGTATTTGTGAACCAACAACTACAACCGCACGTTATTAAGTCTAAAGCTTATTTAGCTGCTTAGTACGGCGAGTCTGAGATATTAAGGAGGTGCACAAAGTATGTACGCAATTATCGTTACTGGTGGTAAGCAATACAAGGTAGAAGAAGGTGCTTCTATCTACGTTGAAAAGCTTGATGCTAAGGAAGGTGACAAGGTAACTTTCGATCAAGTTATCTTTGTCGGTGGAGACGACACTAAGATCGGTACTCCTGTAGTTGACGGTGCTTCTGTTGAAGGTACTGTTGATAAGCAAGGTAAGGAAAAGAAGGTTGTTACTTTCAAGTACAAGCCTAAGAAGCACACTCACACTAAGCAAGGTCACCGTCAACCTTACACTAAGGTTACTATCAACAAGATCAACGCTTAATGTGGAGGTGAGATCATGATTCGAGCACAATTTACTTTAGATTCGAATCAGCGGATCACTTCTTTTAAAATGACTGGGCATGCTGACTCTGGTCCATATGGGCAGGATATTGTTTGTGCCGCAGTTTCTGCATTATCTATTTCAACGGTGAACGGGCTTGAACAAGTTGTTCATACAAAGCCTCACCTTAAACAAGATAATGATAATGGTGGCTTTCTAGAAGTTACAGGATTAGACCTTGGTCATGATAGTCAGATCCTTCTCAAAACTTTGTTAAATGGATTATGTGATATCCAGGAAAGCTATCCACAAAACATTGAAGTAAAAATGTTTGATTAAAGTTCATTGCTGGAGGTGAACAACTATGATTATGGATTTGCAATTCTTCTCCCACCACAAGGGGGGTGGTTCCACTGCTAACGGTCGGAACTCAGCTGGTCGTCGTCTTGGTACTAAGGCTGCTGATGGTTCAATCGTAACTGCTGGATCAATCATCTACCGTCAACGTGGTACTCACATCAACCCAGGTGAAAACGTGGGTCGTGGTGGAGACGATACATTATACGCTAAGGTAGCCGGTGTTGTTAAATTTGAACGCATGGGTCGCAGTAAGCGTAAGGTATCAGTTTACCCAGTTGCCGAATAATTATAAAAAATTACAAGTGCTGTTATAGCAGTATTTGTAGCCAATTGATGCCCCTTCTCGTATTGAAAAGGGGCATCAAAGGGGAAAATTTATAACTTATCTAAGTTAGAGTCGAGCTGTTGCTCGGCTTTTTTTGTTACATGTAAATAAATATCTTTTGTTGTAGTCGCATCTTTATGGCCTACTCGGTTTTGAATTAAGTAAAGAGGAACACCCAATTCAGCGAGTTTTGAAATGTGGGTATGGCGGAATGTGTGAACAGTGGTTATTTTTTGAATATTAAGCTCTTTTTTTGCTTCACGAAGCCAATCGTTGAGGGTAGTATTGTTCATTGGATACCCATATCTTCCAGATGAAAAAATAAATTGAGTTCCATTCGCTTCTTTTTCTTCGTCATGTATAATTTCTAAAGCTCTTTTAGGAAGAGTAACATCACGATTGCTTTTAGCCGTTTTGGGAGAAGGCTGTTTCTTTTTATTAACTAAGGTGCTATTAATTACGGCTACCTGTTTTCCATCTTTTTCTATTATGTCATTAGGAATTAAAGCAGCAGCTTCACCGAAGCGCAAACCGGTTTGATAAAGGAACTCACAGAAACGCCCATAATGCGGGGAGCGTTTATACATATATTTTAAGATCTTGTTTAACTCTTCTTCATCAAAGTATTTCTCTTCAATCTTGTCAGCCGCACTGGATTTTTTATAGTTAACATCGGCTTCTTTAATTGGATTAGTTTTAATATAATTATGTTTTTTTGCATATCGAAGTAAATTTCCTAGAGTGCCTTTAAATTTTTGAACTGATGAATTTTTGTAGTTCTTTTTGTAGATTAGATCATCTAAATAATTTGATAATAAAACTGGTTTGATGTTAGCAACTAAAACATCTTCACCGAGTGTATTTCTAATGATTGTTGCACGACTTTTATTATTAATATAAGTGTGTTCTTTAACCATAGTTTTATAAATAGGTAGCCATTCATCGATTAGTTCTCCTAAAGTAACACCCTTTTTAATAGTTCCATCATCGACATGCCTTAGTTTGTGCTGTATTTTTGCCTCTAAAGCTATCTGAGCCTTTCTACGAGTTGTATTGGTGTTCTTATCAAAAGTGACGGAAACCTTCTTATACTTACCTGTGAGAGGATCTTTATATTGTTCTCTAAATTTGATTCTGCCATCTTTTGTTGTTTCAGCCCACATTATTAATCTTCTCCAATCTCCATCATACTTACTGATTCTTCTAAACTATCAAGGATTTCGTTGGTTTCGATAAACTCAATCCATTTATCTCTTGGTGTATTTCTATTGGCTTTCACCCCCTTATAGAGCTTGTCATAAACATTACCGATAAAATCATCAGTAAATTTATTTACAGTGCGTTCAATCTTAGCTTCGTTCCATCGTTTGGCTGGTTGGCGCTTTTTATTTTTAGTTTTTTGGTCACTGCGAACTTTATCTTTGAAAATTGAAATGGCGGTAGAGTTAGTGTCGATGTATTCTAGTAATTCGTTTTTATTCATGATTACTGTCCTTTCGTACATATGTTCTTAATATTTGTTTTTTAAACCGGTCGATTTCGACCGGTTTATGAGCTATATTTTAAATATATTAAATTGCTATAATTATTGCAGGTGATGATTATGAAAATAACAAATATAGAAAAAGAATTTTTAAGGGAGTTGTTGAATAATTACATTGTCAATCATAATCTTGATGACGAGATATATTTAGATCAAAACGGAGAATTAACACAACTCTGGTTCGATCATAAAGAACATCACGATACACCAGATATCAGAGCATATAGAATAACTAATGGTTTGCTTGATAAGCTTTACTAGGTAAATAGAATCTTCTATAAATTGCTTCAAGTCCATTAAGCATCAGGTCACACTGTGCCTTTAAAACTCCTCCAGAATTATAATGAGAAATGGAATTTCGCGTCTGGAAGATGCTATCTATAAATCTAGAATCTCGATCCGTAAACTTAAAGTATTTTTGCTTTTCTAATGCTTGTAAATATTTATTCGCTGTAGGTCTGCGAGTTCCAAGCAAATTTTGAGCATTATAATTTGTTAAAATTATAAAAATTAGGTGTTCTATTATACTTCCCATAGCTGATGCCGCTAAGAAAAATCGTTTATTATTATAACCAAATAAAAATTCTTCGAACTCTGCCTTAAATTGTTCGTCATTAACAGTAGATAGCAATTCTTTAAATCGCATTTTAGATTGATGAATAATTGCAGTATCTAATGTAACTAAATCCTTAGCTGGAATTTTAAGTGTTTTGTCTGCACGTATATATTCTGTTTGTACCCATTCTTCGATAAATGATTTTCCTGAAATAAAATTATCGGTAAGCGATGATTCTATAATCGACTCATTATGATCAAATTCTAAAACGGAATTTTGTATCAATAAATTTATTTTCTTTCTAGAATACAAGCTTGTTTCATATGCTAGTGTTTCTGACACTTCATGAGGAACTTCTACAAACTTAGATTGATCTTTAGACTGATTTGCTGTGTGTGTTGCAAAGGCAAAACCTGAATGGCTATCTGCTATAAAATAAATGGTTATATGTTCTTGCATCCATATGAATAAATTATCATTATTTGCATCAACACTTTTATTAACTTTGGATGCGTAATAATCATGCATTTCGTTGATATTTGAACCATTTAGATTTTTGTAAGCCTTTATATCCATACTATTTAGTAAATAGCTAATAATAATCACGTCCTTTCTCCGGAGAGGGCTTTTTAAACCCGTCGAATTTGACGGGTTATTTGTTTACCATTTACTATTTAGGATTTCGTCTTCAAATTTTTTTCTACCTTCTTGAATCCATTTTTTACGTTCTTCCTCGTTGCTATGCTTGTACCTATCTAAGGTTATCTGAACAATCTCTTTGAGCTGTGGGTTCTTTATTTCTTCTCCATTAATTTCTAGTGAAATTCCACGCTCTTTATCTTTTACTTTTACAGTTGAACGTTCACAACTTTTACTTTTTAAATCATTATATTTATCATTCAGCTCTTGAAAAGCTTGAAACTCTAAATGGTAGTTGTAAACGAGATTTATAATGAATAATCCTAGTATGGCTAGTAAAATATAGATAAAAGGTACGTTCCATTTAGTAAAGAAGGAAATTCCCCCAAGAATAATTCCTATTAACGTACCCCAGAATGTACACACAGTTTTTAAACTCGGAGGAAAATATTCATGTTTTTTAAACGACACAAACTCAACTCTTTTCTAAATTCATTAAATTATTGGCAAACTATTAATTTATACACAACCTTAAAACAGGCAAGAATGGATATTTCATTTGAAGATGCCAAATTAGAAGCTATAGAAAACTTTGGCGATAGTGATATGCTTCGTTATATGCTAGAAGAAGCTATCAATAGTCCTAATCCGAAACATCGCACTCCGACTAATAAGTCTCTTTTTTAGAGGCTTTTTTATTTTTCATAAAATCCCCCAAAGTTATTTTTTAAACTGCTTTCCACAGTCCATGCAAACAAAATCAGTCTGTTTTGTATTCTTTCCTAGAAAACCAGCGATAGTACCGACACCACCTGTTAATATAGCGCCACCGATAGCTTTACCAGCAGAGAAATTTTTGTGGTGTTGCCCTAATGGCTGAACGTTGCTACTACCACAATTAGGGCAGAAGAGTTGATTAATCTTATCTTGAGAAAGAACTTTAGTAATAGCACTGCTACTGATTTGATTAATTTCCTTTTTTAAATCAGTAGGAATAATGTGCTTGTGAGCTTTATCGGTATTGAAGAGTTTATTAATATCCTCATAGCAAATAAACTTGTGATCTTGTGTAAAACCCTTGTCATCAAGCAAGCCAATTTTATTTCCACACACAAAACAATTCATTTTCAATTACTCCCTTGAGCTTTTAACGTCGATCACGATTGGACGTAGGTTAATTTTTAAATTTTAAACCACAATTCATACATAAAATGTCAGCTTTATCTGAGCCTTCGCCTAAGAATCCAGCTAGGGCGCCAACGCCACCAACTAAAAGGGCACCACCAACGGCTTTCCCAAGTGAGAAGTCTTTTTTATTATTCCCACCAGTTACTTGTAAATCAGTACTTCCACAAAGAGGACAACAGAAAACACCCTTTTCTTCGTTTTCTTTAGCTAATGACGATTTATTAGCCTTGATATACAACTGTTTGCTAGTAAGATGTGATATTTCATTAATATATTTTGATTTAAGATAGTCACTGCCAAAAAGGCTAGTCCTAGATTTCCTGCCAAAGATTTTGATAGAATCATCGATACAGATTTGTTTTTTATCCCGTGTTTCAAACTTAAACATTTTTTCTTTAAAACTAAACTTTTTTCCGCAAATAAAACATCTATTTTTAGGGAAGGTACTAGGATTGTTAACGTCAAAATTAGTCATGTTCAATTGCTCCCTAATAATTTCAGCTTTTAATGACATCAGTATTTGGTCATGAGAAATTAGCTTACCAATAGGATGGGCTTCTATTTCAAAAGATCGACATATCGTGATGCCCATAGCGGAATACCATATGTCTTTAATAATTGTTCTTTCGTTTCAAATTCAGATAGATCAACATTAGCTAACATAATATTAACCATGAAAAGATTAGCTTCATATTCAGAACCCCAAGTATTAAATTTTAGATTTTGTCTTGAAAGCCATTCAGTGTTATTCCCATGATCACAATAATGGTGTCCTAACTCATGGCCACAAGTATAAGTATCCTCAAATTCACTATTTTGCGATGAAAGTGTGATTAACGGGATACGTCTTATATTTGTATAATGCCCAAGAAAAGCTTTCCCAAGATCTTGATGGCAAACATAGATTCCGTTCTCTTCACAAATTTTCATAGGATTATTTGTACCAGCGTCATATACAACCTCTAACGCTTTTTGCTTTATCCAATCAGCATTACGCATTCACGTTCACCCCTAGTCATCATTCTTTCGATACTTTTTAGGGGTGAATTTCTTTTTCGCAAGAATTTTTGACATACGAATTGCGTTTTCAAGAGAAGCCCGTAATAGTTCAGCGTCTTCTTCGTCAATTTCTTGATCGCCGTTTTTCATATAGGAAAGAGCGTTTTTGTCGCTTAAACCGTTGAACATTTCTTCAAGTGTTTTTTGTACGTCGCGTTCATCTCGCCGAGTAAATTGAGGTGTAGGTGTCCGACCGAGGAGATAATCAGTAGTGACGTTAAAAACAGAAGCCAATTCACTAAGTTCAGAACTTGACAATTTACGAGTTCCTTTTTCAACTTTGTTTAAGGCAGTATTATTCATGTTGATGCGTCGAGCGAGTTCTGCCTGACTCCAATCACGTTCTTCTCGTAGCTTTATTATCTTTTCTCGTAAAATGTCATCGTTCAAAAGGACGACCTCCTTTGCTTGTTGCGTTTTACGCAATAAGTATAGCGCAATTCGCAAATATTTTTAATAGATATTGCTTTTTTTGCAATAAAAACCTTGACTTTGCGAAAATAGCAATGTAAGATAATAATCGTAAATTGATTGCGTTTATCGCAATGCAATGAAAGGAGGCTAATAAATGCCAGGTACTATAAATCTTGATTTAATTAAACAATTACGGTCAAAAAAGGGCTTTACGTATGGTGATATGGCTTCTGCTTTAGGCCTTAAAGAACCGGAAAAATATTATCGTCGTGAACAAGGGAAATATAGATTTCAAGCTACCGAATTACCGCCTTTAGCAAAGAAACTAGGGATACCTATTGAAAAAATTTTTAAATAAAATATTGCGATTATCGAAATGAACTTTACTGAAAAGGAGATGACTCGTGTGAACGAACCACAATTATTTAATTTTCATGGACAACAAGTCCGGACAATGACGCTTAACGATGAACCATATTTTATTGGACGTGATCTTACGGCTATCCTCCAGTATTCAAATGGTCCAAAGGCAATCCGAGATCACGTTGATGCAGATGATAAGCTGACTGAACGAATCGTTCTGGCAGGCCAGCATCGAGAGGTAACACTCATCAATGAATCGGGTCTTTATTCATTGATCCTTGGTAGCAAGTTACCAACCGCCAAAGAATTCAAGCACTGGGTAACAAGTGAAGTGCTACCAGCCATCCGTAAGCATGGTGCCTATATGACACCACAAACGATTGAAAAAGTGCTGCTTAATCCAGATACAATTATCAATCTTGCTACTCAGTTAAAAAGGGAACAAGAGCAACGTAAGCAACTTCAAGCAGAGAACGAGCAGATGAAGCCAAAGGCACTGTTTGCGGACGCGGTTTCTACAAGCAACTCAAGCATTCTAATTGGACAGCTTGCCAAAATCCTTCGCCAAAACGGAGTAAATATTGGGCAAAATAGACTGTTTGCTTGGATGAGAAAGAATGGCTACTTGGGAACAAGAGGAAGTAATCGTAATGTTCCTACTCAGCGCTCAATGGAATTGGGACTATTTAAGACAAAAGAAACAGTTATTAATCATTCTGACGGGCATACAACTGTCAACATTACAACGAAAGTAACTGGCAAAGGACAACAATATTTCATTAACAAGTTCTTAAATGCACCAGTAATTGAAGCTTAGGAGCTGATCAGATGGAGATAATCAACGTAGACAAGGACGGGAACATTATTCCTGACCTTTCAAAGAAGACAATACCAAAAGATTTGAGCGATGTAATCGTTGAAATGATCTACGAAGCACGCTCTAAGGAGGTGAGTTGATGTTAGGACTAGCAATTCCGTGGCTCGTAATTATGGCTTGCTTCTTAATTGGAGCAATCGTCAACGTTATCGAAGGTGAAAAGCTGAATGTGCTGAAAGAAAAGTACAGAAAGAAATACTAGGAGGTAATGATTTTGAGTACGAAGAAACTAAATAAGTTTGTTGATTTATCAAAGAAGTTAGTTAACTTCAAGGATTATTCAGTTGAGGAACAAGAAGAGTTTGTTAGCAATGCGATTGCAATTTATCGCAATAATAATTTAGGAAGTTCAGCAATTACTACTCAAGTTGCTAGATTCTTCTTGTTTCTAGTTGATCCAAGAATGGAGGTTACAGCATGAAAGACGGAATGGAACGAATTAACCAGCTGCTTGATGAGTATGATTTCCCATTAAATGCCATACAAATGGTACGGGAACGCTTAGGTGATTGGTTTATCAGTGGTGGCAAGCCAACTGATGGCTATGTTTGGCAACAAGCACGCTATCTTGAAAACTTAATTCGCTATGGGCTAGCTGAACGAAAGGCGGTGATTGAATGAATGAACCAGCTTTAATTTGTACGGGCTTAACTGCTGCAATGTTAATCTCATTGTTTTACGGGTCTGGATTGTTCCTTGTCTTTGGATTTGTTCTTTTCTGGCAAATTTTAGGGGCGCTCGGTGATCCAGATAACCCAAACAAAAAAGCCACCGGATCCGACACATCCGATGGCAATAAGTAACAAATATAAATATATTACGGGGTCTATTTTATCATGTTTGATCAAAAAATGAAAAAAGCAGAAGGATTTATCCTTCTACAAAATAATCTAATGAACGCAGTATTTGTTAAGCAAGCAATCCCTGTAGGTGATGTTGAAGCACTTACTCGCTATTACAAATCGCAACAAACTTTATCAGAACTATTTAATGAGCAAATGGGGTGGATGTAATGAATAATCAAGTAGCACAACAGCAGAAACCAACTAAGCTAACCGATCTTGTCCTAGATCGTGTTAAACAAATGCAAGACACACAGGACTTATCACTGCCGAAGAATTACAACGCTTCTAATGCGCTTAATGCGGCCTTCCTTGAATTGCAAAAGGTACAAGACCGTAATCATCGACCGGCCTTAGAAGTATGTTCGCATGACTCAATTGTTAAATCCTTGTTAGATATGACACTGCAAGGATTGTCACCAGCGAAAGATCAATGCTATTTCATCGTATACGGCAATGAACTTCAAATGCAACGTAGCTATTTCGGCACTGTTGCAGCAGTTAAGCGACTGGATGGAGTTAAGAAAGTTAGGGCAGAAGTTGTTCATGAAAAAGATGACTTTGAAATTGGCGCTAATGAAGACATGGAACTAGTTGTTAAGAGGTTCGTTCCTAAATTTGAAAATCAAGATAATCAAATCGTTGGAGCCTTCGCCATGATTAAGACTGATGAAGGTACTGACTTTACTGTTATGACCAAGAAAGAGATTGATCAGTCATGGGCACAAACACGTCAAAAGAACAACAAGGTGCAGCAGAATTTTAGTCAAGAAATGGCAAAGCGTACTGTGCTAAATCGTGCCGCTAAGATGTTCATTAATACGTCCGATGATAGTGACTTATTAACTGGTGCCATCAACGACACAACAAGCAACGAATATGACGATGAGCGCCGTGATGTCACACCTGTTGAAGATGAAAAACAAAGTACTGATGAATTGCTAGAAGGATTTCAAAAGTCACAAGAAGCGAAGGCTAAGGGGGTAAGTAATAATGGCAACAGCAACGAAGGCAAAGAAATCAGTGAAGAAGTCGCAGACGGACAAACAGAACTGTTCAACGAGGGAACAATCAAGCCAGCCGATGAAGCTGACAGCTGATAATTACTATAGCCATGAGACCGATTGGCAATACATGAGCGTGTCACTGTTCAAGGACTTTGAGAAGTGCGAAGCTCGTGCATTAGCTAAGCTCAAGGAGGATTGGCAACCCGTTTCTAGCCCTGTTCCTCTTCTTGTTGGTAATTACGTGCATTCTTACTTTGAGAGCGCTAAGAGCCATCAAGACTTTATTGAAGCTAACAAAAAAGAGTTAATGACCCGACCTACTAAAACTAACCCAAACGGCCACCTTAGGGCTGAATTTAAGGGTGCTAACAGTATGATTCAGACATTACAAGCTGATGATATGTTCAATTACTTTTACGCTCCAGGTGACAAAGAAGTTATTGTTACAGGTACGATTGACGGCTACTTGTGGAAAGGCAAGATTGACAGCCTTGTACTTGATAAAGGGTACTTCTGTGACTTAAAGACTGTTGATGACATTCACAAGCGCCATTTTAACACCGATGTAGCAGTGCCAAACTTTATTTATGATCGTGAGTACGATCTTCAGATGGCTATTTATCAAGAATTAATCAAGCAAACATTTGGAGTGGAATGCAATCCATATATCTTTGCAGTTAGCAAGCAGACACCGCCAGATCATGATGCTTTTAAATTTGAAGGTATGACTGATAGGTATGCTATGCAAGATGACATGCGAAAAGTAAAGGAACTACAACCACACTTTTGGAAAGTAATGACTGGTGAAGAAAAACCAGTTGCTTGTGGCAAATGCGAATATTGCCGTGAAACGAAGATGCTAACTGGATTTGTAAACGCAAGTGAAATTGAGGTATAGCGATGGAGCAACCAAGTTACTATTCAATCCTTACTGCTAATGTTCGCTATGATCCTCGTTTAAAGAATCATGCGGATTGCAAGGTACTTTATAGCGAAATAACTGCCCTTAGCAATAAGCAAGGCTATTGTCATGCAACAAATAAATATTTTGCAAAACTCTATGACAGACCAGTTCCTACGATTTCTAAATGGATAAATATTCTAAAAGATTGTGGGTACTTGAAGGTAGTAATGATTAAGGATGGAAAGCAAATTAAAGAAAGACATATATATCCGATTAGTACCCCTATTAATGCAGACGTTAATACCTATTCAGATGAGCGTGAAGGGGGTATTAACAGCAACGTTAAGGGCCCTATTAACGCAGACGTTAAGGAGAATATTACAAGTATTAATAATACAAGTACTAATAAGCTGTTAGCTGATGCACAGCATTCCTTCCAGGAAATCACTACCCTTTGGCAAAATAATTGGGGATTTCCTAATGGGATTGCTCAACAAGATTTAACTGAGTGGAGTAAGGAATTTGGTAATGACCTTGTTTATTACTGTGTTGAGTTTGCTTTGAGACACAATGTAACAGCGAGAGGTGCAGACTCCTACCTTAACAGGAAGCTCAGCGACTATCGAAAACAAGGAATTAAGACCGTACAAGCTGCTATTGAGTCTGATCAACGTCACGAGCAACAAATGAGCCGTGAATATCAGCAAAAGAGTGGCTCACGTAAACGTCAACCAATTAACGAACCAATGCCGGAGTGTTTCAAAAAGCAACAAGAGCAAGAAGAACAGTCTAATAAACGGCACTACGAAAGAATTGATGATAGTGGGGATCCAATGCCACATGACTAAAGAAAAAATGAAAAAGAAATGGGCTTCTACTCGGAAGCTATTAGAAATAACTGATGATGAATACAACGGTGTAACGCAGGAAGATGCTAACTTGCGTTTTGTCAAAATGAAGTTACAAATAGCAGTCTATTACATGCAATTGCTAGATGAGCATGACAGCGAGTATCAAGTCCCGTGGAATAAAGAACAATTCAAATGGGCGCTTAGAAAGCCTGTTGGCGACAAGAAAAAAGAACAGGCCAAAGATTGGTGCCATCAGTGCCGTTTAATACGAGATAAGGCTTGTACGAGTTGGAGTTACGAGGAGGCAAAGACAGCATGAATGCAAATAGTTATATAACAACCGATGAATTGATTTACACGATTAATCATAGCAGAGAAATTGATCGTGGCGATGAAATGGGACCATTTGCCGTTAAACGGGGCAAGTATGTTTATGTTTATCGCACATGGCAGGACGCACGAGACGAAGAGGAGCGTAAGCCGATGTGGCAGATGATGATTCCTGTTAATATCGAAAGCTTATCAGAATTATACGAACGAGAAGACTTAGATGCTGATGATTTAGAAAACAAAGGCTTCTGGCCTCTGATTGAACTCATTAGCAAGTATGCACATACGCCATTAATTTTTCGAGGCACAGTGCTAAGCGATAATGACAAAGAAGAACTGAGGCACCGACTAATGGGCTATTTCAAAGATCATAGTTTCGGTGAGGATTACCGTAACGGACGCTTAGACGCAATGTACGGTGTCATGTGCCAGCTTGGCATGGAAGGCGATTATGACGCAGCTAAAGGCTCGTATAAAGCTATGAAGATTAAGGCAGGTGTTGAGAGTGTTTAAACTCATATTGTTATTAGGTGTTTTCGCCTGTGGCTATGTGATGGGGGTTCATAACCGATGAACCATTTTAGCAAGAAAGTAGAAGTAGACGGCTACAAGTTCGACAGCGAGAAAGAAGCTAATTTCTACCTGCGTTTCGTTAAAACTTGTGGCAAACGGTTTGAAGTTCACAAGAGCTTTGAGCTGATTAGTAAGTTTCCAGTAGGCGGATATAAGCAACGAAGCATAACATATGCTCCTGACTTTGTTGTATATGACGCTGACGGGCCATAGAGCATGTTTACGACGTGAAGAGTGGTATTAATCAACGAGCAGTCGATACGGCGGCTAAGATACGTTTTAAGCTGTTTTCACTAAAGACAGGCTTGCCAGTCGAGGTAGTTGTTCCTCGCAAGAATGACTTCAAGATGAAGCTATACGGCTTCACTACTAATCGTATTCAAGACCCACACGGTCGCTATGACCGACACGGCAACATGAAGCGAAAGAAGAACGGTGAACCGATGTACGACTACTACGATGTTCATAAATCGGTGAACTACGACATAAGAGACACAATCGGGTGGTAAAGCGAGCCATCTACGAAGTGGAGGGAATTAAAAAATGACAGAAGAATTAGTAATCATGCGTGATCGACAAGCAGTGACAACTAGCTTGCAAGTGGCACAGAATTTTGAAAAACGTCATGACCATATTTTGCGTGACATTGACGCTATTAAGAAAGATGTCCCCAATTTTGGGGAGATGTTTATAGAGACCATGGAGTTAGATAGTTACGGACGTGATCGCCGTATCTATTATATGAACCGTGACGGCTTTTCGTTATTAGCGATGGGCTTTACTGGCAAGAAAGCTCTTCAATTCAAGTTGAAGTACATTGATGCTTTCAATCAGATGGAAAAGCAGTTTCAACAGCAGAAGCCGCTTAGCTTACCTGAACAGATCAGCTTGATCGCTAAGGGCTATGAGAGCCTTTCAACAGACGTTGAGGATATTAAAAATCGTATGGGACTACCTGGCAACATGGCTCATTCGTTTTCTAAGAAGCGTAACGCAAAGATTATCAATGTTCTAGGCGGTAAGAAATCCAATGCATATCGTGACAAGAACGTTCGAGCTAAGACCTATCGTGCATTGTTCAGCTCGTATCGTGAGACGTTCGATCAAGACCGATACAACGACTTACCGATGAAAGACTTTGACAAGGCTGTTGATTTTGTCAATAACTGGTATCCACCGTTTGAGTTGCAACAACAGATTCAGATGGCTAATGCACAGCTAGCAATTGTTTAGGAGGCACAAACATGAGATTTGATGAACTTATAGAATCATTAGAAGAAATTAACGATGAAACTCCCCATCATATTTGGGTCACAATAGTTTCACAAGAACCACGCCAATTTGAAATTAAAGCTGATGAAAAGGCCAACCTAGATAAATTACAAAAAATTCAGCAATTACTATGTCAATGGCAACGTTCAGGAGTTAAACGTTATCGCGTACGACTTTTAGGATTCAACTCAAGTCACGGTAAACAGTATCTATCTTGTGAGCATGATATTCATGGCAAAGTATTTGCTTGCGCCCCAAATCATTTCTTAAAGCAAACTTTCACTTGGGATGAATTAAATCAATTGAGAAATGACACAAGATTTAAAGGCATAGCTTATTTTGATCAATTATTGCGGACAGGTATTGAAGAGGTCAAAGACGATGAGTAAAAGATTTGTAATTAAAAACCACGATGTATATGTTGGCGGACAAGTTGGAACTTATGCTGATGATCCATCTAAAATCACTGTTCAATTTTATAGCGATATTAATGATGCCGGTCTTATGGATAGTGAGAAAGTACGAACTGTTTTTGATATCTTAAAAGGTCATTTCAGTGATCTACAAGTGGTATCGGCGCATATCGAAGAGGATAATCAGCAAACAGAGTTGTTTGATCAGGAGGTCAAGGGTGATGAGTAAACGAACTCGTAAGCGACAAATCATGAAAGCAAAATTAATGAGCCTGCCGCCTTATCAAAGAAAGCGATACAAAGCATTAAACATAATTGCTAATGCGATTTGTTCCTGTGGAATATCGATAAATGAGCTATCAAAATCAAAGAAACACCATAGTGTGACGAATCGAAAGAGGTGGAAGTAATGAATACAGCAGCCCAAAAGAATTGCCCGTACTGTCACACTTCAACTGGTAATGATGTAATTGGTGTAATTGATCTAATTGCAACAAACGAAGAAGACCCACTGGCTGGTGATTTAATTTATATCTGGGAAGATAGGCTTCGCTATGAAACAGATACACATAATGTTGCCCGGAGAATTTATTACTGCCCAATGTGCGGTCGATATTTACTGAACGAGGAGGAAGAGTAATGAATAAAAACGATGTAGAAAGTATTTATAAAGATCTTGTTAATTGTTTATGTGATATGCCAGATAACCCGCTTGAAGCTCTTGAAAATTCAAAGGCTGTTGCTCAAGGAGCTTTAGTCCTAGTTAAGCAAATCTTAGAAAATGGTTTAGTGGAGGAGAAATAATTATGAATGTTGAAGAAATGATAAAAGATTCTGGATTAGAGCCAAAAACGTTGAATAAGGTTATTAAAAAATTTCAAAAAGCCGGCAAAGAATATAACGGAATTCAATGCGCGGTTGCAATGACGATACTACTTAGACTTCTTGTACAAAATGATTCTCAACGTCAAATGGTTAACGCTATTGCAAATGAATATGACATCAGTACGGAGGAAGAATAATGAAAAAAGAAGAGTATGATAAAAAGCTTACTGAATTACGCAAGAAGCAGGCTGAACTAGACGAAGTTTACTATGACGAATCAGATCCGTGTGCATTTGATGGTGGGTGCATCATGGAGCTTCACCAATTAGCTGATGAAGCTTTAGCACTGGCTTCTGGGCAAATTCTTAATGAGGGTGATATTTAATGTTAAAAAATGAATTACAAGAGAAACTTACTAAATTAGATTCACATTTGAGCTGTGAAATTATTACAAAAGACAATACAAAGGCCGAATTAAATGGTGACTTTGTGCAATTACAGCAACAATCTGCCGGTGATGTCATAGTTAAATATGATGGTGAAACTGTGCTATCTATGATTGAAGTTGACGGAACCCCCGCAATTAAATTAGAAGTTGGTTACGTAGATAAGCCTAATTCAAAGATGTTCGCTAACTTAATTGAGCTATGTGGAAGTTATCTTCCTGATAATGAGGAGGAAGAATAATGCTACATAAATACAGAAAGACAGCCTTAATCGAAGCTGAACGGTTCGATGGTTCTGATGAAATGATGAATAAATATTGTATTACTGATGATGGCTGGGGAGAAACGTTCACTTTTCGGAAAGATAATAATTGTCTACCGCTAAAGCGTGGCTGGTGGATTATTAATCTTGGGAAGATTACCGTATTTGATTATACATTCACTGATTGGAAAACAATGAGTGATGAAAAATTTCGTAAAACTTATGAGAGGTGCGACTGATGAAAGAATTATCTTTGAAAACACCATCGAAAGCAGAATTAATTGAGGTAATCCATACGGTAGCTACTCGTGGCAAAGGTGTTCATGGTGACCCAATCCGCAATGTAGATCAATACTGGAGCAAAGACGGCAAATTACTTGCTGAAAAGGATATTATTCGTGATATGGAGGTAACACATGGCAAGCAAAGTTAAGAACGCATGGGGACTTTTAGTTGCTGTTATTGTGCTGATGTTCTGTGCCTGTATTTGTGGGCTAGTACTTGGCGGATTAGTTTCAGCAAATCTTCTTTTGTGGCACTGGATAATTAGCATGTTGTAAACAAAAAAAGCGTCCTCGCTATGGAGAACGCCCTCTTATGAAATAAAGCAAAATACCAAAAATTATTATATCATAAGGGGAGTAGGGCAGTGAACAAAGTATTTGAAAAGTATGACCGCAAAAAATCATGTGACAAAGCCCAAGCTTGGCTAGAGGAATATTGGTACTGGAGGGATGAAGCACAGAAAAAGAAAATCACCTTAGGATCACCTAGTTTTGATGGGCAACCTAAAGCAAGGACATATGATCCTGACAGAAGAATTGTTGACTGGACGAATGCACAGAATGAATGGAAGCGTCGCGAGCTTGTGATTAAGTATATTGCTTCTAAGGGGGACGAACACGAGCTATATGCACTTATACTTGATAATCGCTTTGTTCATTACCATCGTTCAGTAACACAAGTAAGGATGGACTTAAACATCGCTGAAAGGACATTCAATCGAATGCAAGAAAAAGCATTGTGGGAAGCAGCAAGGATAATTCCGGCTGATGTTCTCGTCGAAAAGTAAAGTGGCGGTGTTTTGGCGGTAAAATGGCGGTACTTTGGCGTGATTTTCAAGAAAAACAGCCTTATTATGATATTGTCGAATGATTACGAAAACGACTTTACTTTTCAAATAACGTGCCCGAGCAAGCCTTTAACTGCTCTACGTATTTTCAAGACTCATTACTATACTCACAATAGGGATCTCTTGTTAAGCGTAGGAAAGTGTGGAATCCGGTAACCAAGCCGACGAGATGGTGGCAGATGACCATAATCCACATTGAGACTATCACTTTATTTTCTAATAAACGCACCAATACTTATATTATTTCAATGCTACTCTGATAGTCTCGTAGCAACCGTGCTGTATCAGCAAAAGAGTCCGTAATCTAACTCAGCGGCTAAAGGATTACCGTATGAAGGGACAGCAATACCGTTACAGGAGTAGGCGGAAAACTACGACCGGGTGCGGTGATTGCGTGGTCCTGATTATGCGAATATGCAAATTAGATGCCAAGTATCCTGGAGTGGTCCAATACTCGTGGGGGCAGTTCCCGATATTCGCATTGCAGTGCTTACGAGTCGCACTGCTTGCTGAGATCCAAGATGGGCACACAAACCGGTCTCGTGTGGCAAAAGTGTGGTTTGAATCCACCTCTCGGCTTTTATCACGGCAAATTTAACTATGATAGGAGATGGAAGCTCCTCTTTCGTAATTACATAGTACTTTTTTTGTCACACGCCGTGATATTTATGCTGATAAAGGTAGGGCTGAACACCCTAATGGCACGGTTCGATTCCGTCCATCAGCATTGTCCGCAATGACGTTAAACTAATTCCAATACTTATTTTTTCAGAACAGGTAGCCAATTGCATTGAACGCCTGTTCTTTTTTGATATAATGATAGGAAAAATAAGTATCGGAGCAAAATGATGAAATTTAATTTTTATAATGTATTTATTACAAAACGTATTAAAGATGGTAAGAATGAAAAATACGAATTAACAGATCAATCTTTTATAAAATTAGTTGAACATGTTGAGAATCAAACGGCAAAGCACAAAACTCAGAAGATTTCTGGAAAATATTATTCTATGCCTCGTTTTACGTCAATTAGTAATTCAGAATGTATATTTTGGATTGGCAAATTTCTTGATGATAAACCTTTTGAGTCTTCGATAGGTACAAATGAGATTAAACAAATTGAAGGTGATGCTTATCAGCCAGTTATTTGCTTTTATGATGAAGCAAACAAAATGTTAATGGTACAAAGTTCTGTGATAGGACCCAGAGATAGTAAAATAGAAGACTTTTTTGCAAATTACTTAAAAAACGATGAAAATTATGGTATTAAATTAATTCGTCAAAAATCTCAAATAGGTTTAAGTATGATTAATAGTCAAACCGAGGTTACAAATGTTAGTTTGGAATTAAAAGTTAGGGATTTAGATGTAAAAAAGTTATTTTCAAAAAATGGAAAAGATAATAGTGATAATTTGTTAGGTAGTGCTATTAAGAAGAATGTAGAACTGGCCCAAAATAGCGATATACCTATTATTGGTATTTCACTAAAAAAAGGAAGATATAAAGGAAATTTGAATCACAATATTATTTCGTTAATTCAATTAATGAATAACGATGATGTTTCATTATTAAATGGAAAAGTGGATGTAAAATTTCCTAATGGTGAGAAAAAGAGAATAGACCTTAAGGAAAGTCAATACTTAACTTTTGAAAAAGATTTTGGTGATTTTACTGGTTACGACGTTTTGATGAATGGATTAAAAGAATTAAACGAGAATAGAGAGATACCAAATGAAGCAAAATCTTATCTTACTAAGCACTTACTAAATGATTATCATTCTTGTAATGATAATATTGAATTTCTTCAAATACCAAGGTGTGGATATTGTGAACAAAAAGGAGAATGATTATGTCGTCCGACTTTATAAGAAAATTAGATTATTTTTTACGTAAAATAATGATTAAATCAACAATTATTATTGCAACAATCGTTTCAATTATTTTCTTTTTCGTTAATAATAAAGCTTTAATAACGTTTGCTGAATATTTGGAAAAAGGAAATGATTCTATAAACACAATGGCTAGTATTTTTACAGGTATTTATTTTTCTTTATGTACCCTAATGCTTTCATTGCCAGCCTTTTCTAGAATTAAACAATTAGGAAAGAAAAACTATCATTCCCTGTTGAAAATATTATTATTTGGATTATTATGGTCTATTTCATATAGCCTGTGGCAAATAGTTTTGGCTTTTAGTAATAATGAATTTTTATTAATTATTAATTATTTACTAATGCTAGGCTTTATTTTAAGTGTTTTGCAATCTACTTTATATTTTTCAATAATCTTAAGCCAAGATTTAATGAATTCATATGAAGCAGGTGATGAAATGTCGCATGATATACAAACAATTAAACGAATGTTAGAAGAAATGGAACGTAAAGAAGAAATCAAAAGAAAATAATTTTAGTCAGCTTAACGGCTGGCTTTTTTGTTTGGATAAAAAAGAAGGCGATCACGCCTTCAAAGAATGTTACTTGTCAAATTTATCTTTCAGATTGTCAACAGCATCTTTAGCCGTATCTTTGGCATCAGCTAACTTATCCTTAGCCTTGCCAACTAAGCCTTCAGCCTTGCCCTGGGATTCACGGATTTTGTCACCGGTTGCTTTGCCTTCAACTTCCTTGGCCTTGCCGCTAACTTTATCTTTGGCGTTCTTAGCTTTGTCTTCTAAACTCATTTTGCAGCCTCCTGATAAAAATAATTGTGAAACGTAATTGTTCGAGTAAAAAGGGTCACTGTTTTCCGCCAGCGACCTAAAGGTTATTAACTGGATAACCCTTGAACACCTATAGAATAAATTGGTCTTAATTGAAAGTCAACCAAAACGGCATGTTATGTATTAATTTCAAACCCATCGAAATCGACTAGTTTAAAAACGGAGATGTGGTGGTGTGTAATGAAACGAAAGTTAACGCCAAAACAGCGTAAATTTGCTAATGAATTCATTAAAACTAACAACGCTTATCAATCGGCTATAAGCGCAGGCTACTCTAAGGCTTATGCAAAGAATGCTGGATAGCGCTAGCCAAGGCGTTTCACGACTTAGCGGTACAAACAAGCCGAAAAAGAGAAGAACAAGAAGTTAAAGAAGCTCTTCAAAGTTCAATCGATAAAAGAAAAAAGAGCATGATGAATTTCATAAGTTTGTGAGGTCGTTATAATGTTTCAGACTAAGCGATTTGGTTTAGTGGCTAGTAAGCAAGAGTACTTGATGTTATGTCATGCTGAACGCACACTCAAACATAAGAAAAAGCCGACAGGTAAACGCTTGTTGGCTTTTAAAGTACATAAAAATATTAAACACTAAGTTTTTCTTTTAGCGCAGTCGTCATTACTTCGCTAAAGTTAATACCATTTTCTTTACCTAATTCATTTAAGTAATTAGGTATGGTGATAGTCTTCTTAATTACTTTGTTATCATGTTTGCGCTTGTATTCTGAAACGTTAATGGTAACAAGAGTAACGGTTGCACCATCTTTAGCTTGAGGTAATTTGGTATTTGATTCAGGTAACTTATCTTCAAGGGAATAAGTACCGATGTAGTCTTTTGCCATTTCCATTGCATCTGCAATTGACTTACCTTCAGTCATTCCGTCAATATCTGGAATTTCGACAAAGTAAGGGTAGTCGCTGTTATCGTCTTTAGTAATGATAATTGGAAATACTTTAATGTCGTCCATAGTGATCCTCCTTAATTTTGGTACACAAAAGCTCGGCTCAACTAAGAGCCTTACTTTTGTTACTTTAGGTTGAATTTCTTTATCAAAGCGTTATAGAGTTTATCGCTGAACTTCGGGTGACGTGGTAGTTGGGTTTTAATCTTCCCGTTTGACCAGATATCATGATTGCCACCGTGTCTAACGAAGTACCAGCCATTATCTTTGAATTTCTTTTCAACCTTGCGACGTTGTACCAAATGTTTCACTTCCCTTCAACGCTTATTATAATACACGTATTAAATACGTGTGTCAATAGAACTATACATGTTTAGTACGTATTTTTTAGAAAGGTGGTGTGGTGATATGCCATGAAAAAATTGGACAAAACTGGACAATCTGGCCCTTTTTATCAATTGGATAAACGTCGTAGAAAAGCTGTTAGATTGCTGTTTGAAGACGAATTAACGGACGAACAAATTGCTAAAGCTGTCCAACGGCGTAGATCCACACTAGATAATTGGAAAAACGATGAATTGTTTAAGGCGGCTCAACAACAATATAACCATTTGGTCGTCAAAAGAAGCTTTGAAAGCAGGGCATTAAAGAAACTTGTTGATTTGCTAGAAGCTAAGTCGGAGATGGTTCAGCTTCAAGCTGCCAACTCAATTTTGAAGCTTTCTGGTATGTTATCAGATAACAGCACACCAGAATTGGATCAAGCCCGCATTAGGAAAGCCAATGCTGAAGCTGATATTGCTGAACAAAAGGTAAAATTACTAAAGAACGATAATACTGGTATTACTAAGATTGTATTCAGTGATGACCTAAAGCCAGATAAAGAGGACGACAGCAAACAGAAAGGAAGTGAAGACAATGGAGCAAACGCTAAGCCTAAGTAAGATTGTGGGCGGTGGCTATTATGATTTTTGGCACGATAAGCACTTTTACCGTGTTGTGAAGGGCTCACGTGCTAGCAAGAAGAGTAAAACAACAGCGCTCAACATGATTTACCGGCTGATGAAATATCCCTGGTCTAACTTGCTTGTTGTACGTCGTTACTCAAATACTAATCGTCAGTCAACCTATGCAGATCTCGTGTGGGCTATCCATCGTTTTCATGCTGAACATCTTTTCAAATGCAATCCGTCAATGCCGGAAATAGTCTACAAGCCAACAGGACAGCGGATTATTTTTCGTGGTCTTGATAAGGCTTTGAAACTTACTTCAATTACTGTTACGCACGGGTATTTATGCTTTTGTTGGCTCGAGGAGGCATTTGAGGTGGAAAGCGAAGATAAGCTTGAAACCCTAGCCGAATCTATTCGTGGAAAAATGGACGCGTCAGACGCCTTTAAGCAAATTACCATCAGCTTCAATCCATGGAACAAAAACCATTGGTTAAAGCGAACGTTCTTTGATCCCGAGACACGCAAAGATGATGTATTTACTCAAACAACCACTTTCAGATGTAATGAGTGGCTCGATGAACAAGATAGGCAACGCTACTTGGATTTGTATAAGACCAATCCTCGGCGTGCTAAGGTGGCAGCAGATGGTGACTGGGGAGTAAGTGAGGGCTTAGTCTTTGAAGATAACGTTGAACGTGTTGAATTTGACCCACAAGAAAAGCTGACCGAATGCGGACACGCTGGATTTGGGCTTGACTATGGTTTCGGTGGTGACCCTAACGCATTTGTGGCGTTAGCAATCGATCCGAAGAGTAAGAATATCTGGATATACGATGAGATGTATACGTATCACCAGACGACACCACACATTGCTGAATGGCTCAAAAAGAACGGCTATCAGCATGCAAATATCTATGCTGATTCTGCTTCACCAGAGCGCACACAACAGCTTTTAGACTTGGATATAGATAATATTCAATCTGTTGTTAAAACGCCAATAGAGGCTGGAATAGATCAATTGTGGCAATACAAAATCCACGTTCACCCAAAGTGCAAAAATATTTGGAATGAGTTCAACAATTATGTATTTGATACTGACAACATCGGAAATACGCTCAATCGTCCGAAAGATGAAAATAATCACGCAATGGACGCTTTGAGGTATGCAGTACGTCAATATATGGATATGTATGATGGCTCGATGGGTGTTGATTGGGGTAATCAGTATCACATCGCTAGAGAAATGGGGCTTGATATTTAATGCAAAACACAATTCCACAACAACATCGCTTTGATTTGGAAGCTAACCGAGAATATCAAGTTCCGGTTAGCTATTTTAATACGATTAAAGATTATCCAATGCAACTTTACGAAACAGCTTATAAGTTCATTCGTCACCACATTGATAGGGAAGTACCACGATTAAAAGAGCTTATGCGCTATTACTATGCTGATACGAAGATTAAGAAGTGGGCCGGTTCACCCAATCCGGATAATGCGCATAATCGAGTGTCAACAGGATTTGCACGTTATATTACTAACATTCGTGTGGGCTACTTCATGGGTAACGATATTCAATACAAGATTGCAACTGATGATGACAGCATGAAGTCATTATCCGAACGGCTTGATGACTTGCTCACTCATTACAACGACAATGCAAACACGCCTTACATTGATGAAATGCTTAAAAAGGATTTATCTATCATGGGTCGTGCTTATGATCTTGTCTACGTTAACGAAGGTGAAACAACGTTAAACTTAGCAAAGATTGACCCGACAACGTGTTTTGTTGTTTATGATGATTCAATCAAGGCTAAGCCACTGTTTGCTGTTCGTTATTACCAGACAGGCGTTTTAGATGAGCTACTACGTGAGAATTACGAGATTTACACTGACTCGATGGTCTATCGCTATCATTCAGATGGTGGATTGCCTGAGACTAACTCGCCAGTTAATAACGTTGTATTTGACGGTCAAGAGCCTTTGTTCTTTGAACGTGTTCCGTTGACAGAATACAAGAACAATGAAGAGCGTTTAGGCGACTGGGAGCCTGAAATTGACCAGATGGACGCCTTAGACAAGGCAATATCCACGATGGCAAACTTTCAGGAAGACTTTAACGATGCAGCAATGGTGGCAACCGGTCGCTTTGCTAATAAGACTGATCCGATCTATGCAAAAGATAAACAAGGCAACGTTCAAATAGGAAAAGATGGCAAGCCGATTGTGTTGGTGCCACCTAGACCGATCATTGATCCTAAACATCACATGTTTTACCTGGAGCCTTACATTGCACGTACTGGATTAAGCGAAGGGCAACGTACAGTCGTAACTCCTACGCTTCAATACATTACCAAGCAATATGATTCCGCCGGTTGGTCTACTTACACTAATTTTTTGATTAATGAAATTCATAAGTATACCAACACACCGAACGTCAACGATCCTAACTTCGCTTCTAATGCGTCCGGTGTCGCAATGAGTTACAAGTTGTGGGGAAGTGATCAAGAGCGCAAAGTACAAGAAGCGTTGTATAAGCGTGGATTACGCTCTCGCGTTAGCTCATGTATCGCTTACTGGAATAAGATTAACGCTTTGCCAGGTGAAAATGATGTGTCTGTTGTTGCTGATATGGTCAAGCCTAACTTTGACCCTAACTTGCCGAAGAATGATCAAGAAACCGCTCAATTGATTCAAACGTTAGCAGGTATTCCGGGACTCGAAAGTATGAAGTCCTTGCGAGAAATCGCTCAAAAGATTACTAATGTGCCGGCTGATGATGAAAAACAGCGAATTGATGATGAAAAGCAAGAGGAACTCAAAGAAGAGGACGACTTTAAGCAAGGACGCACTGGAATTGGCAATATCTTTGCTACTGGTGAACCGGCAGAAGTTGAAAACAAGCCCAAAGGTGATAACTAATGACTGATAAAGAATGGTTCGATCAGTTAGATAAGATATTTAATCCAAATAGTCCAAGCGTTGTTGCTTTACGCGATGCGGTAGAACATGCAGAGCATAAGCAAGAGGTTACTTTTGATCACTTCTTTAATAACGGTTTGAAATGGAATGACAAGGCAGACCCGGCAGATGTTAAAGCGGTGTTCGATGCTTTACGTGAGTTGCGCAATATAGCTCACACACCACAGCAAAAAGCCGTTGTTGGCGCTTTGCTGAACAATCTACCGTATAAGACCAATCTGGACGTAGCAAAGCTTACAAGCCGAATTAATATCGCTATGCTTGGTCTTGACGTTGCTAAGAAGCTGCAAATGGAACAAACGGAAATTGTTAATAAAGTGACTGAATTAACTGGTAAACAACACGGCGGATATAATACGCAACTGAGACGCCGTGCCTTGCTCCGTGTCGCCACACAAACGGGTAATGATACAGATACATTGCCACTCATCTTTAAGCACGCACAACGCCTCTCAATGGATTTAGACAAGGTGATTGATTTTCAAGTTAAAAATCACATGAACCCTAATTCGTTAAAAAAGGCAGCTAAAGAAGCATTGGAAGGTGACAAGCAGTGGAATTACAACTCGGATAAATGGCGGTCAACGGTGCAGAAACGATACATGCATACGAAAGCGAACCTTGAACGGATATTTGTTACTGAGGCTAAGGCGACTCAAATGAAAGCAACCGCAAAAAGCCTGAAAAACAACGGCTATAAATACGTTAAAGTGGTGAGCCGTCACAGCACGAACGTATGTAAATACTGCGAGGGTATGGACGGGACAAAAGTTAAGATCGACAGTATTGTAGTTGGTATTAACGTGCCACCGTTTCACCCACGTTGTGCATGTAACATCATTCCTGCTGAAACACCAGTTAAGGAAGCATTAGAAGATTTAGGATTATAGCGACTATTCAAACGGATAGCCGCTTTTATTATGCCTTCAAACGTGCTGACAGGCGTTAAAGAGCGGACGGGTTCCCTCGACGGAGGTTAAACGGAATAAGCCGACGGGCGTAAAACGGAGGTATTGATAATGGAAAACGAAAATGAAGTTCAAACTCAACAGCCTGTACAAGAACAGGACAATCAGCCAACTCGAAATGAGGGGCAAGAAGAGAAGCCTAAAGTAGAGTTCACACCTGAACAGCAAGAAGCTATTAGCTCTTTAATTGCTGAAAAGATTGCAAAAGAGCGGGCTAAGTCTAATGCAAAAATACAAGCGAATAGTCAAAAGGCTGAGCAAGAAAAGCGAGATGCAATTCAAAAGGCTATTGCACGTACTAAGATGTCTGCTGAAGAACGGGCCAAAGCGGAGCAAAAAGACCGTGAAGACGAGTTCAACCGTAAACAGCAAGACTTAGACCGCCAATTACGGGAAGTGAAAACTAAGTCAACGTTGATCGATAAGGGTATTACTACTGATCTGTTGCCGCTCGTTATGGGTGCTGATGATGATGAAACTTCACAACGTTTGGATTTATTAGATCGATACGTTCAAAAGAAAGTACAAGAAGCCACCGAAAAGCTTATGCGAGGTAAACAAAATCCAACTAATGGCAACGGTGGCTCTAATGTTTCTCTTAGTGATAATCCTTGGTCTGCACAATCATTCAATATCACTAAGCAACAAGAGATTTTTAATCAAGACCCAGAAAAAGCCCGGCAAATGATTGCACAAGCGCAACCTAAGCAGGGCTTTTATGTTGGAAAAATAAATTAAGGAGTGAATAGTAAATGGCTGATATTCAAAAAGCTACACAATTAGCAAATATGCAAATCCCTGAAGGTTGGGCGGCATATCAAGCTCAACAATCAGTAGAACAAGACCAATTCTTTCAATCTGGCGTAATCCAAGCGGTACCTAGTATTGCTTCTGCTTTTACTGGCGGTGGTAAGTTGGTAAACATTCCAATGTTCAAGCCTCTTGAAGACGTAGCGCCACAAAATATTGATGATACCAAGGACATTACGCTCAATACAATTGGTACTCAATTAGCACAAGCCCGGCTTTATGGTTTCTTACAAGCTTGGAGTGCTACTGACCTTTCCGGTGAATTATCTGGAACTGATCCACTTGGCAACATTGGTACTTCTGTTCAAACTTATTGGCGTCATATTAACGAAAAGATTCTTTTAGGTACTATGGATGGTGTTTATGCCTCAGACAGCATGAAAGACAAGAATCAATTTAATGCTGCCGATAATCGTCGTAGTGATAACACATTCTCACTTAAAAACTTTAACGAAGCACGTTTCCAATTAGGTGATCGTTACCGTGATCTTGCGACTGTTGTAGTTCACTCAAATATCTTGAAAGAATTACAAAATGCTAACATCACTGATCCAAAGACTGGTAACACTATCTTAATCAACGGTAATCAATTACCAACTCAAATTTCAGCTCCAAACCCTGGTGACTCTATTAAGGGTGTACGAGTAATCGTTGATGACACAATGCCTGTAAAAGATGGTGTATATACTAGCTACTTGTTTGCTTCTGGTGCATTTGGCTGGTCTGAATTGCCAACTCCACGTGCTGCCGAAACAGGTCGTGACGCATTACGCTTCCAAGGTGTTGACTACCTTATTAGTCGTCGTCGTTTTGTATTAGCTCCACAAGGTATGAGCTGGAATGAATCAGCATTCGCGGCAGACAATCCTAATAAGCCATTCCCTGGTATGGAAGACTTAGCAAATGGTAAATACTGGAATCGAGTATTCGATCCTAAGATTATGCCTTACGTTAAGTTCACAACCACTGACGAAGCCATTAAGCAAGCCACTACATCGACTCTAACGCCTGGTAAGTAATGAGGTGATTAAATGGCTGAATTAGACGCAACAAACGATATTCAGCGTATGCAAACCTTGTTAGGAGTCGAGTTAGACGATGCTGATAAAGGACGCGTTGAAGCTTATATCGTGCAGGCTAAGCAAGCCATTATGGTTTATATCCGCAAGTATCTTGATGACGACAATTTCCCTACTGAGTTAAATTACTTAGTCGATCAGTTGACATTAGAAAAGTACAACAAGTTTCATAACGAGGGTATGAATAGCATTTCAGAAGAAGGGCTATCAATGACTTTTAACTCTAATGACTTAAAAGACTATTTACCCGACATTGAAGCTTGGATTGATTCGACTGGTAAGGGTGATTTAACCGGGAATGCGATTGGGTGGTTCTAATGCGATACGATCAGACAGTTTATTTGATTACTGAAACAGCTAATGATAGTGATGACCTCAATTTTGAGGGAGAAACAGAAGCAATCAGAACAAAAGCCAATGTAAAGCGAACTAACTTAACGTTGGCTAATGGTGAGATGTATGATGCCACGATTGTACGAGTCTTCGGCGAATGGTCGGCAGACAAGATTGGGCTTGCTGACTACGATCAGCAAACTGGCAAAGGCGCTAGGAAGGTTCAAAAAGTCGGGCGACACTTCAATCGTACTGATTTCTACATCGTTAACAGTGAGGTGATCTTCAATGCCAAATGATAGCTACGAGAACTTACCACGTGTTAATTTCTCGGTTAATACTAGCGACTTTGAGCGTGCAAGAGCAGTCGCCCAAACTCTAGCAAGAATGGGAATGCCCGAAGCGATGGACGAGTTCAATCGTGAATATGCTAGGGCAAAAGCGGCTAGTAAAATCTTTATTCGCAATGCGGCTGCTGAAGAAGTAGACGAAGCGCAAAAGATCGAAAGTCAAAAGGTAGGTCACAGCAAAAGCGGTTATGTACCTACTGGGACGCTTCAAGGCAGTATCACGCCCCAATTTAGCGAAGATGGTATGAAAGTTAGCGTCGTGCCCCTTGCGACTGCTGAGGACGCTGAAAAAGCCCGTAAGCAGATCAAACAAGGGGAGAAAAAGATACGCAAAGTAAATAAGCCTTCAAAAAACGAAGATGCGTATTACTACGGTACAGCGGTGGAGTTTGGTAAAGGGAGAAACCCTAAAGAGCCGTTCATGAAACCAAGTGGCGAAAAGGTAGCCGCTCACCTTGAGAAAAAGTTTGAAGATACAATGCGACAAGCATTAGAGTAGGAGGCAATATGGGGCCAGAAGCAGACCTAATTGTGCAGGTCAAAAAGGCTCTTCACCAGGTAAGAGCCCCCGTTTATTATGACGGGCAAAAACACGATGCTAAATATCCGCAAGTGATTATTGATTTAAGCAATATTCAAAATGAACCACGCTCCTATAAGGGGATCGAGGAAACTAAACTTACCATTTCTGTGGATGTTTACAGCAAAATAGAAAGGCTTGACATACTGCTAGATATTAGCAATCAAGTCAGAAACATTATGCAACAAGTAAAGTGCACACACTGGAGATCGAAATTTGACGATTACAGCGTGCGCATTTTCGTTGACGAATCATATCAAGGAGAGTCGCTCAAAAGGGCGGCTTTTTTGTTTGACTTTATTACTTACGGAATAGCAATCAAGAAAGGAAGTAATTAATTATGGCAGGATTTACAGCGAGTGACGCTAATATCGATCCAAATTCTATGAGCTTGGCGGACAAGATTGTCTACGGATGTATGTTCGAGTGGGATAAGTCAGAAGATAAGATTCACCTTTTAGGACTTCAAGCTGCTACTTCGACTACTGATAACTTGGCAACAAGCGCAGTTAACTTGAAAGGTGGATCAGTACACGCTCCAGGGGCTACAACTGAAACTTTTGTTGTTGATAGCTACTGGCGCAAGAGTGATAACTATATCCAACGCAGTTTACGGCGTTGTGTTCATGAAAAAGTACGTTTAGGGATTTTTCGTTTCGACTTTAATCGAATGAGGAAAGACCCTAAAGATCCAACTAAATTTATTGTTCCCGGTTTGTTTGGAAAGGCATATCCAAACGGGGTGCCACAAACAGAAGCCGTTAATAACCTTCTTCACTCAAACATCACTTATAACATTGATGGTGAAACTCAAGAAGGTGTGACTGGTCAAGATGAAATGGAACCAGCACTTTATCAGATTGGATTAAAGCTCTACACATACGCTCATAATACCGATATGGGTGGCACTATGGACCCTATCGCTGATCCAATGGACGTTTATTCACAAAGCAACGGTGGTTCAACAGTATCAGCACAACCTAAGTAATTTCAGGAGGAATTAAATCATGCAAGCATTAACAGTTCAAGTAAACCCACAAGCACAACCCGCAGTATTCACTCCAAAGCTAAACTATGGCTTTTATTTACAAACACGAGACGATAAGTCACTAGCAAAGAACGGTCAAGACGGTTTTTCGGCATTAGTTAACGGTCTGCTCGATGAAAATGTCGATATGATTATCGCTGCTTATCATCATTCTTTTGCATGGTACAATCGTTCTCAACCATCAGCAACAGCCGTTGAAGAAGCACTTGAAACGGCGATGTTTAACGATGAGAAGGCTACCGATGAAGCTTTTGACGATATTCTTAAGTCATTGCAAGCTAATGATTTTTTAGCCCGGAAGTTAAACGAGTTTATCAAGAGCAACGACAAGCTTACGGCCACGATGAAGAAACATATCGAAACCATGACGGACGAGGACAAGAAGGACCAAATGGAAATCGGTATGACTCAAATCGACGACTCAACAACGAAGCTTCAACAGTTGATGACGTCGCAAGAATCATCGCCGAAGCAAGACGAATCGGACTCACACCTACTGAACTAAAAGAATTAACACCGAAGGAGTTTAAAGCGGTCCAGCGAGGCTACCAACTCCATTTAGTTGATCAAAGAGACTTAACTTTATTTGCTAAGACGGTACCACAACAGACTGTGCCAATCGAACTTCAACAATCAATAGCCGACTTGATTAAACAGTTACAAGAACGTAATCAAGCTATCGGTAAAGGTATTGCTGAGGGACGAGATGAACAGCCACAGGTACCGAAGAAAACTATTGCAAGTCAATTGCTAATGGAAATGCTGGGAGGAGGGTAGTTCATGAGTAGTCCAGTTGTTACAAAAGAATTCTGGTGGAAATTTCGGGATGGAATTACACAGGAAGTTGCTAAAGCCCGGCAAACTATCCAGCAAGGAGCTAATGAAGTTAGAGAAGAAGGCTCAAAGGTTGCTAATACTGGCGAAGACTGGAAAAAGATGGGGAACGATGCAAAAGAGGCTGCTCAAGAGACTTCCCAATCCTTGGATAGCATGAAAGAAAAGTTGTTGTCTTATCAGCATGCTGCTACTGATGCTTCTAAGAATATTCGCGAACAGTTTAACGAAAGTAAACAAGTTCTAAACGGTATTCCTAAGCAGAAAACAGTTAGTGTAAAAGCTCAAATTGACAGTAATAAGCTGAAATCATTTGAAGAGCAACTCCAGGGATTGCCTCCTCATAAGCAAATTCTTCTTAATCTTAAAGGGAATTACTATGCTCAACTTGAAAATGCTAAAAAGAAAGCCGATGAGACCAAACATTCATTTTCTGATCTAAAGGGAACGATGGCAGGCACTTTTCTCGGCGGCGCTGCACTTGGTGGTATCTATGCTATTGGCAATGGCTTAAAAGAAGCTGCTGCCGCTGGTATGGAATTTAACACTGAGCAGCAGAAGATGAATCAAACGTGGCTGACTTTAACTGATAGTAAACGAGCCGCTCAAGGTATGGTAGATACTATCAATGAATTATCCGTTAAGACTGGTCAATCACGAGATCTTGTAAATGAATTGGAACAAGGATTCTATCACTTGCATTCAAGCAAAGAAGAATCAGATGCAATGACTAAATCCATGCTGAACATGGGTGATGCTGTCGGGTTGACTTCTGATCAAATGAAGCAAGTTGAGCAGGATATGGTTCACGGCCTTGCTACTGGTAAAGTTACACAGGGCGAGCTTAATCAAATTGGTATGTACTTCCCTATGATTGATGAAGCGATGGCTAAGCATTTCCATACCTCAGTTAAAGGAATGCGGGAAATGGCTCACGCTGGAAAAATCAGTGGGAAAGACCTTGAAGAAGTCTTTGAACAGCTTGGATCGGGCAAGTATGAGAAAGCTGCCGATAACATGATGCAATCCATGTGGGGTATGGAACGGACGATTAAATCGCAAGCTCCAGCCTTGATTGGTGCATTTGAGAAGCCACTTTTTAATGCTAAGAATCCGTTCTACGAGGCCGTTTCTAAGTGGGCACTTGACCCAGCAACTCAAAAGGGCTTTGAAAATGCCGGTAAGGTGCTATCTGATATTTTCAATGGTGCAATTACTGGTGTAGCTGATGTTATTAAGCCGTTTCAGGGACTTAACAAAGTAGTAGGTGCCTTTATAGGTCAGTTTGCCAGTGGCGCATGGAAAGGGATCAAAGAATCATTTGAAGTAATGGGAGCTGCGATTAATGCGGTTGGAAAAATAATTGAGTTTATTCTCACACCTATTAATATTCTTTCTAAACATCTGAGCGGATTAGGTGCTGCTAAGAAACCCATTCAAGGTCTAGGCGCTGCTTTTGGTGCTGTTATGGGTCCCTTAATTGCGTTGCGTGGGGCTGTAGCTGCATATAATACAGTGCTTTATGCTCATATAGCAGTTACTAAGATGGCTACTAAAGTGAGCGAATTTTTCGGAAAAGTTAATAAAGCTTCAGCGGCAACTATGATAGCTGAACACCCTATTATTGCAGGCATAACCGTTGCAGTTATTGCAATAGCAGCAGCTTTTAAGCTTGCCTACGATCATTCAACTCGTTTCCGTAATGCTGTTAATCGAATGGCACAAATCATGAAAGATTTATTCCATGGGAAAATCGGCTTACGAGAAGCATTCAAACGAGAATTTGATGAAATTAAGTCTGATTTCAGTAAATTCCTAAAAGTATTGGGTGGTAATAGCAAACTAGCACCATATATTAATAAGCTTACTGTTGATCTTAAAAAGCTATGGGCACAAGTAAAACCATTGCTAAAAGAAGCTTTATCAGATGTAACTAAGCTTTGGAAAGCTTTAGAGCCAGGTTTTAAAAACGTTCTTAACCACATTGTGCTCATTGGAAAGGCACTAAAACCATTAGCTTCCGGAACATTGAAAATAATAGTGAAGACTTGGCAAACACAATGGAAGTTACTAGGTACCATTGTTAAAGCAGCTTTGAAAGTTGTTGTTGAAGTAGTCAAGCTATTGATGAAGAACTTGGTGGCAAGCATTAAGCTGTTCCTTGACGTAATCCATGGTAATTGGAAAGGCGTCTGGGGAGACTTAAAGAACATTTGCCGTAACGATTGGAATTTCATTAAATCAGTAGCTTTAATTGGAATAAACGCCCTTAAAAGTGTTATTTCAATTGGATTAAACTGGATTACTAATATTTGGCATACTGCTTGGAATTCGTTTACTGGATTCTTTAGAGGCATTTGGAATGTTATCAAGCAGGCAGCTTCTGATGGTATGAACGGTGTTATAAACGTTATTAATAGTGGTATTGGTGCCATTAACAAGGTTTGGAGCTTCTTCACTGGTCATGGTACAGGTCTTAATAAACTCGGCCATGTTCACTTTGCACAAGGTGGTACTGTTCACCGGCACCTGTCCGTTATCAATGATGGCGATGGTCCTGATTGGAAAGAATTAGTCCAAACGCCTGATGGCAACTTGTTCATGTCACAAGAGCGTAATTGGACTGGTTTCTTGCCGGAAGGTACCCGTGTGTATAGTGGTGCCGAAACACGACAGATCATGAATGCTGTGGGTGTTTCTCACTATGCTACTGGTGGTATTGTCGGCGCTCAACATTTCGCTGATGGCGGAATCATTGGTGAAGGTATCGACTGGGCTAAAGGTTCGCTTGAAAATATCGGTAGCTGGCTTGGCGACAAGTTCAGCGCCCTTGAAGATTTCTTAGCAGATCCGTTAAAGGCTACTAAGGGATTACTAGAAAAGGCAACCAGTGGGCTGTACAAAGGCTTAGGCAACTTTGCTGATGTTGCGCATGGTGCAATGGATAAACTTACCCAGCCAATTGCTGATTGGTTCAAAAAAGGTTTAGAAAAGCTTGAAGCTCAATTTGAGTCCGGCGGTGCTAGTCCCGACTTAATCCGTGCCGCCGCTGCTAAGATGCACGTTGCTATTTCTGGCGGAGATATTAGTCACATTATGAATGTTATTAAACATGAATCTGGTGGTAATGCTCGTGCTATTAACAACTGGGATAGCAATGCCAAAGCAGGCCATCCTTCTAAGGGTATTCTGCAATTTATTGATGGTACTTTTAGAAAATATGCCGTTGCGGGCCATACAAACATTTACAGTCCGTTCGATCAATTATTGGCGATGTTTAACGATACGACTTGGCGATCTGATTTAACGCTTGGTGGTTGGGGTCCAACAGGTGGTCGCCGGTTTGCAACTGGTGGCGAAGTGTTCGGATTAACTAATGCAATCATTGGCGATAACCCAGAACACCACGAATTTGTCTTAAATCCTTATGCGGTATCTGCTGAGCCGTTACTTGACAGAGCCTTTGAAGCTACTGCGCAAGCACAACCGGCTAACTCATCAACTGGCAACGGTAATTCTAAGCTAGACCAGATGATTGATCTTCTTGGAAAGGTCTTAGTTGCTATTGAAAGTCAAGATACTAATGTTTATCTTGATGGTGAAAAGATTACTGATGATACCAATAAACGTAATGCTAAGACATGGGGAATGATTAAGTAGAAAGGAAAGTGAAAGAATTTGTTACAAGTTTTTTCGACAAGAACCGATAAGCCGCATGCTTACGGTTATGGCGATATTCGTAGTCCGGTATTTACTCCTTACGAATTTTCCATCAGCCGTGATGCAAAAACATGGACGAGTTGTTTTGACGTAGCGAATTTGGAGGGTGTTTACTGCATTGTACCGCCTGATGTGCAGCCGGCTACTCGAACAAATAATTTACGAAAAGTCGGCTTACAAGATGGTTCACGGTTGTTATCGACAACTTACGATACACGTGATTTTACGATGTTAATGTATTACGAAGGTGTTGATGAAACTGATGCCATGCTTGCTTATGATGCCTTGCAACAGTTTTTAATCAGTCGTGAAGCTTACTGGATATGCTTTTCTAATTGGCCTCAACGAATCTACTATGTACTCGCTAAGTTGGAGAAACCAACTTATAGCAGCGAAAAATCGTGGACTTGTAACGTTACTTTCACCGATTTGTACGGATTGAGCCGTTCAGTTGGTACGTCTCAAGATTATCCCGATGATGTGTGGGGGATTGGTAACGATATGCCAGAAGGCGTTGATCCTCAATATACTTTCACCAGTAATGCGTTTAGTGTTTATAACCTTGGAAATGTGCTAATTGATCCTGACCGACGTGGGCATCCATTTAAAATTATTTTCGATGGTCATTCCGATGGTAATTTGAAGATTACTAATATGACGACCGGTGATACGCTCACTCGTGCTGGGGCGGAAATAAACGGAAAATCAGTTAATTCTGCTTTTGATGGTCAATTTATCATTGATGGAGTTCGTGAAACGCTTAATGGTAAGTCTGATACTATGAATTGCACTCCTGATACGCTTACTCTCCAAATTGGCAAGAATGATTTTCATATTGATAATTTTACAGGCACGATTAAGTTCGATTTTCCAATGTGGTGGTTCTCATGATACGTGATCAAATTGTATTAACCGATGGACTTAATAATCATAGTAATACTAAAGGCGAAAGTGTTGATTTTAACGATCTATATAACTCATTTAAAATCAATTGGCAGCTTAACTCTTCTTACATTATTTCATTCACGCTTACATATACTAGACAATATAAGGAAGCGTACAATCTTGCTAAGATGAAACATTATGTTGAATATTACCCCGTTCATGGAAATGCTCAGTGGTATGTAATTCAACAGATAGAAGACGGCTTAGATGAGAATGGGTTACCAACATTAACCATTACTGCTAATCATTCTTTAATAGATCGAATGAAAAATATTCGTCTTGATCCTCGACAACCGACTGAAAACGATCCTGATGTTAGTGGTGATTCTGGGTCTGATAGTTCAAGCTCATCGGATAATAACAATCAACAGCCCGGAACGACTGTAACGATTAAGCAAACTGATGTACAACAAACTTATAGTTTAGAAGAACAGCTTCATAAGTTTATTGACAACAATAATCAACAAGTTCAATTAGAAATTCATGGTACATTTCCTAAAATGCCAGCAGAAGCTACAGGGTCATTATATGAGTGGTTAGGTTCTAATTTAGCTTCTTACGGTGCTTTCTGGATTCCTGACGGTGATACATTGAAAGTCTATGATTTATCAAGTTTGCAACAACGGACAGACACCGTATTCCGTTATCTAAACAACATGACAACAGCTAATCTACAAAGCGATGGTAATGATCTGGTAAACGATTGCTGGGTATACGGTGGAAAGGTCGAAAAAGATATTACAACGGTAACTGCTTCTGGCGGTACCAGTGATGGTGTAACGGAGGCGATTAACGGCGACTGGACGCAAGCAATAAAAAACGCTGCGTCTGTATCTGGTATCAAAGTTAGTGATGCGGATGTTAATAAGATTAAAGGTCAAATCAGGCTTGAATCTGGCGGTAATGAAACAATTATGGGTGGTACTGATGGATTGGCTGACGGCCGAGCAACTGGTTTATTACAGTTCAAACCCGGCACCTTTAATTACTATTGCCGTCCACCGTATACCAATATCATGAAGGGCTTTGACCAGTTAATTGCATTCTTTAACATTCCGAATGCCGTGGGGCAAATTAGCGGTGGTTTAAGTGGTTGGTCGCCTCATGGAGCACCAATCAGTAAGGCCACTATTCAGATTAAACCAGCAAGCGATAATAGTTGGGGATGGCCGTTTCCTAGTGTAGGCGAGGGATCATTTTCTAGTGGTCAATTATTTGGTGTACAGCCCGGCGGTGGTTTTAGAACTAACGGCTTTCATGATGGGCTTGATTTTGGCTCAGTGGATCATCCGGGAAGTGAAGTCCACGCAGTACATGGTGGAACTGTTACACGGATTGATTGGGGAAATGGTGGTATTGGATACTATGTAGTGATTACTGATAGTTCAGGTTTGAATTGTGAATATCAAGAAGCATTCTTGAATCGTAGTAATATATCAGTTACTACTGGTCAACAAGTCAAAACTGGTGATGTAATAGGAATCCGTACCAACAATCATTTACATCTAGGCATTACAAGAGCGTCCATTCCGGGCGCTTTTTCTAAAGCTTTTACTAATGATGGTACATGGCTTGACCCGCTTTCGATTATAAAAAACGGCGGTGCTTCTAGTAGTGGAACTGGTGATAGTGATGATGATGGGACAACCTCCAGCACTACATCTGAGTCTTATTACTCACTGTATTACCATTATGTCGATAAAGATAGTCAGGCTAAATATGGTACGCATGTTGGTGCCCCAATAATTCAAGCCAGTATTTACGATATGGATGTTTTAAAAACCTACGTGGCTAATACCGTTAAGCACGATCCACCGACATCGTTCACAACCACGATTAATGATTGGCAAAATCTATCGTTGGGTAATCAAGTAAGAGTATTTGCTCCAGAAATGAATCTAGATACATGGGTAACCTTAATGGGAATTAGTGGCAATCCGTTTAATCCGACGCAATCACCAGAACTAACGTATAACAACACAGGATTAGTTATGAAGAGTTTTATCTATGCGATGGCGCAAGACTTGCACGAGATTAATCAAACGATTGTACAGAATGATATAGGGGTATCAATTGGTACTAAGCAAGAAAATCATTTTGCTGGTGAAGGTACTAAAAAAGACAAACCGACGGAAGAAAGAAGATGATAGTCAATGAGCTTTGAATTACCACATAAGAAGGACTTAGCTACTAATGCAAAGCTATGTGGATATTTAACAGAAAATTTTGAGGCAATCGAACGAGCATTGGTCGACACAGACGATATAAAAACTAAGCTGGATAAATTACAAAAGGCTTTAGGGCTGTCGGACGATGATCTAAACGAATTATAAGGAGGTGATTTTTTGGAAACATTACCGAAATTAAAACAATATATTCCAGTTGATCTGTTACGAAGCCAAGACGAAACAATTGATATTGCCGATAGTTTTAAAGGTCGAGTTGGCGATATTAATAGTTATCTTAAACTATGGGTTTACTCGAATGGTTTAGCCCAAGACATTCGTAATTGGCGAGTCCTATTTTTTGGCACTGACCCAGAGCATAATGATTTTCGTGTCTATCTGACAATGGCTGATAATCAGAAGTTAGATCAACAACGGATTGGTCGAGTAACGCTTTATTTCCCAGATAACGTCTTTCAAATTGGCGGTAAGTGGGAAGAAGCTTATCTTAGCTTTATTGATCCAGATGGCAATGTTGTGTCTACGGTTAATTTCAATCTAGTAGTTCAAGGTTCTAATTTCTACGCTCGAATGGGCGTACATGCTAAGTCGGTTATTGCTGAATTTCAAGAATTAGTTGATGATCTAAAAAATCAAGCAGACGTGGATGAACACCAGCTTAAAAAGATTGTCGATGACACCCAACAGTCTCTTAATAAAATGGGTGATGATGCTAGGAAGGACTTTACCGACTGGTTGGCTAACTTCAAACAAACTCTAACTGATGCAATGGCTGAAATTAACGATCCGAAGACTGGAATATATGTTCGTTATAATCAACTGTTGGATATGACGAAACAAATTCAAGAAACGTTAAAACAAGCTCAATTTCACGATCGGCCATTTCAATTTGATACAGTGGCTACAATGAAAGCCTACGCGCCGTTAATTGCTGGCGACTTAGCAGTTACTCGCGGATGGGATAACTACGATGATGGTCATGGTGCTTACTGGAATATTCGTGTTAAGCATAAGGACGAAGTCCCAGATGAAAATAATGTTATTTCACTCAACAATGGCATGGTGGCAGAGCGAAACTCATCATTGCTAAGTGCCGATAGTCTGGAAGATTTTCTTTACGGCTACACGATCGAGATTAAGCATAATCAATGCGAGCACCCATTACATCCGGCAGTGCTTTACTATGAGGACGCCATTGGGACTGAACGAGATGGTCTGGGGAAGACTAGTCATGGTTTCGGGCAAACAAATACTAAGCTAATTAATTGCATTGCGGAATATCCAGATGTGAACACGATTAAGGTTAAGATTCCGCGGAACTTCTATCTTGATGCCGTGCCACACTACAAGTTCGGTGCTTGGTATCTGATTGACGGTAACCGGACCATTAAAGTTGACTTAGGAATGCCGATTAATGATGCCAAAGCCCAAGCAGGCGATGGAGAAGGTGAGTCTTACTTATCACCGAATACGGGTTATTTCTCAAAGCCAACAAGCCCTAGCGACCTCCGGGCGGTCTACATTGATGAACACACGCAACGGTTACTATGGAGGGATTAGTTAATGAAATACTATATTTATCAAGGCTCTGGAACGGACGGTGAATTGCAAAAGATTGCTGAAGTTGAGAACAAGAAGGAATATATCGTTACCGGTTTAGCAGCCAATTCAACTTATCGCTTTGCCGTTAGTTCTTACAATGGCTTACGTGAGAGTGCTAAGTCTAATATCATTACCGTTAATACGTCAGCTATTCCAGTTCAAGGAATTACGTTGGCAATTGACAAGACCAGTCTTGAAGTTGGTGGAACAGCTAAGGTTACCGTTACAATTACGCCAGCTAATGAAACCGACGGTGCAGCGGTGTTGACCTCGTCAAACACACAAGTGGCAACTATTGATAATTCTGGAAACGTCAAGGCAATTGCACCAGGAACGGCAACCATTACCGCTAAAATTGGTGGAAAGACTTCAAATGTAATTAGTCTAACCGTCTATGAAGCACTAGTAGATGTGACTAACTTAACATCAAGTAACATTACACCAAACTCAATTGATCTAAGTTGGAGCTGATATGAATGCAGTATCGAATTAGAAATGGCGACCAGCTGATTGCTGCAGTAAGCCATAAGCAGTATCAAGTAACGGGATTAACTCCCAATACTACTTATAACTTGTCAGTGGCGTCCTTTAATGGCTTCCGCGAAAGTCCAAGGACGAGCTTGACAGTTAAAACTCGGGGGATTCAAGTTAAGGTGCCAGTTAGTTTAACCGTTGGGACAACAATGTCGTTAGTCTATCTTGAATATGCCTTGGGATTAGTCCCGATTGGGACGGAACCAAAGGGCATGTTCGGTGGTGGCAATCGGCAAGTTATCCCAGCAAAAGTAATTAGCACAGCTAACGGTATGAGCACGATTGAAATCACCAATAGTTTCAATTTGATGAGTGACGGATTAACAATGAAACAACTACCAGACGGGAGCTTTGCAGTCTTTGATGATTACAAGGCTCTTTATTTTAAACAATAATAGAAAGGATGAGTAACGTGGCTGATTTACAAAGAATCTTCTCTGGAATGGAAAATGGTCCAGAAATAATTCAAAAAAATCTAGAAGCGATTAATGCAGAATTAGGAGGGGCAAAGCTATCCTTATCTGACCCCTCGACATTAGGAATTGTTACATATAACGGAATTACTGTCGAAGAAGGATATTATGTGCTAAAGACTGCACATCGAACTTTAGTCTTCACGCAATTAGCAATTCATTTTGGCCAGAACGTTAATAATAGTCCTATCGTGCATGTTTGTACTATGCCTGCATCAGTTGATGACGGCGCAGAAAAATGGGGATTCGCTCAACAAGATGTGTATTGGTCGAAGCAAGGGCATGAGATTAATCTAAAAATTTCTAGTAATGATCCAAGGTATTCATGGAATGCAGGACGAAATGTCAGCATTAATTACATTAGTGTAGTGTAAAAATCAAGAATATCTGATTCTTGCATTAAGAAAGGAGCCAAAGAAATGAAAGGAATCTATCGCGCGGATGCTACTAATCAAACATTCATCAGTTCTGATGTAGTAGCAGACGACTATCAATTACAAGCAAACGAAACATTTGAAAATCCAACTGGGAAACTAGAACCTGCTAAGCTAGTTAACGGATCGTGGATTGACGCAACGCCAGAAGAACATGAAGCTTATGTAAAGGCTCAGCAAGCAGAGGCGGCAAAGCTCTTGCCACCTAATAATCTTTCTGCTGGAGACAAGGCAATGAATGCTTTAGGAGTGCAAGTTGCACAACTAACCAAAGATAATCTAATCTTAACTAAATCGGTTGATACACTCGGCAAACAATTAGCAGCTATGCAAATGAATAGTACAAAAGAAAATGGAGGTAACTAATGATGGATTGGATTGAATTTATTACAAATATGTTTAGTTTGGGCTGCGATGTACGTGATTATGTCGGCTTAGTAATTACGGCTGATCAATATAAGCAAATTACTGGCAAAGATTACGTTGCTCCAACGCAAGCCTAGCTGATATAAACATAGTCGCCTTTGAAATACACAGTACATAAATAAGCCTCACTCGAACGAGCGGGGCTTTTATTATGGGCGGCTGTTAGGAGAAAATTATGTATAATCCATGGAAATTAACCGCTTTTTCGGCATTCCTTTTCTTATGTATTCTTCTATATAGAATATTTGTACTTGGTATCTAGCAATTGCTGACTGACATAGCTATGATTAACTTATCTAAAATTTTAAGGGGATTAGTAGTTATGACAAAAACTGAAGCACTGGAACAGACCATCCAGATTATTCATCAAGATATGGACTGGTTTATTGGAATAGTTAGCATTCTGATAGCTTTGTTTGCTTTCTTTCAGTGGAAATTGAGTGAAAAGCAAATTCGCAAAATTAAAGAAGAAACACTCAGAGAAGCAAAAAAAAATTTCATCGATGAGTTAGACAAAAGGGTATCCTCACTAGAAGCAAAAATGAAGGCACATCAAGAGTTCCATAATAAAAAGGAAGAGAGAATAATGAACTCTTTCAATAATTTAGTCACTGGATTAGTGGATAAGAAGGGCATTGACTTAATAGAGCAGTGCAATGAATTGATTGGATCAATAGAGGAATTTCTTTCTAGTGATACGCTCCCAGATATTGAAAAGGTTGCCGGAATGATGATACTTAAGAACTCAATCACGAATACTTCAAAAGTTGCTCCTATACCTAATACTATTAGTAAATATCTAAAAAATAATAAAAATGTACAGAAGTATATGTCATACTCCGATATTATATTCAAAGAAATGCTTGATGATCAAGAAAACAATACTGAAAAATAATTAAAAGCGCTTATCTTCGGATAGGCGCTTTTATTTTACCAGTTTTAGGGGGTACCACATGAATGATAAATAATATCCGTCACAACTACCTGTGGCTAATATCAGCACTAGAAACGTATGGAATAGCGGCGTACTTTATCTTAACGCATAGTACAGGCAACTTTACACCGCCACCAAACAGTGTTTTGGATATGTTAGATGATCCACCGTTCATCTTCTTACTTGGTGTAGTTGGCACAATCACGCTAGTCTATTCAGTATGGAACGTACAACATTTTCACTACAAAACAATCATGACAGCCTCGCTTACTTTCGTGTGGCTGTTATTTTTGTGTGGATTTATTATCCACGATCAGATGCGAGGGGTTCTGCTAAGTATTCCTAGCATGTATTCGTTCTTTGTATTATTTCGTATTGTTTTAACAGTAATTCTGAAAGGGTGAGGCGAGGTGAGCGATCAAGTACTAGCAACCTTAATCACGACTATTGGCTCGATTATCGTTGCTTGGATAACTGCTCACCAGCGAAGTCAACCAACGGAAGCCGACAGATTAAGGGAGCAGAACAGAAAACTAAAGGAGAAAATCAAGGAGGAAAAGCAACATGAAAACACTAAACGACATCATTAATTGGATTATTCAATCAGGGCTACTTGTGTGGCTCTTTTATTTTGGTTTTGCGATCGGCAAGCCATTTGTCGAAAGCAAGATTAAGCATGCTAAAACAACGCAAGAGCAAGCCTTATGGGAATTAGTCTTACAGCTTGCAATGACTGCTGTTAACTCACGAGTTGGCAAAAGTATTACAGGTCAAGAAAAGTTCTCTCAAGCAGTGGCAGAGGTTCAATCTTACTTAACAGCTAAGGGACTTCATGTTGACCTAAAGCAAATTCAAGCAGCGGTTCAATCAGCTTATGAAATGTCTATGCTAACACCAACCGTTAACTCAAATGAAAGCGAAAGCAAAAAGGCTGACACTGAACAAGAAGTAGTAGTTCCAGCAGGTACAGTAAAGGCAATTGACCCTAAGGAGGTCGCATAAAATGGCATTACGTAATTCATTTATCGACGTTTCAAGTTATAATCCTGATACAAAAGAATTCTTTCTAGCAGCTAAAAATCAGGGTGCATTAGGTGTTGTTGTTAAATTAACAGAAGGTTCAGAAGATGGTTCTGCTTACGTTAATCCACGTGCGGCTGCTCAAATTCGTAATGCTCTAGCAGTTGGCTTGCGCGTATCCTGTTACCACTTTGCTCGGTATACTTCAATTGCTGATGCGCAAAATGAAGCCCGGTTCTTCGTTAAGATTGCTAAACAATTTGGTATGTATGACGACACTTTGATGATTGATGATGCAGAGGTTCATTCTGTCGCGGATTATCAATCAACTTCATTAGCATTCCTCCAAGAAGTAGAAGCATTAGGTTACAAGAACACAGGGATTTATTCCATGAAGTCTTTCTTCACTGGCGGTATTCTTAATTCTCACGGATTCGGTTCACGTAAGATCTGGGTTGCTGGTTATGGCGTAACTTCATTAGGTATTGATAATGCTAACGCTTGGCAAACGACAGATCACGGTATCATGGGTATTGACACCAGTTTGGACTTCGATGGTGCCTTTACCACTGGTTCTACGTCTGGAAACATTCCGCAAGCTGTTATTCCAGCACCACAGCCAGTTCAGCATGTTGGTCACCCTGCTAGTGGTACTTACATTGTTCAATCGGGTGACACTCTCTCCGCAATTGCTACAAAGTACAATACAACTTACCAGAACCTAGCAGCTATTAATGGTATCGGTGACCCGAACCACATTAACGTTGGTCAAGTCCTTAAAGTAACCGGACAACCAACAACCGAAAACACTTACTTCGTTCAAGCGGGTGATACACTAAGTGGAATTGCAATTAAGTTTGGCACGACTGTATCTGACCTTGTAAGTCGTAATCACATCACTAACCCGAATGTGATCTACGTTGGTCAAAAACTCTACTTAGCCGGTAACGGACAATCCAATGCTTATACCGTTCAAGCAGGTGACACACTAAGCGGAATTGCGGCTAAGTTTGGCAAGACCTGGCAAGTATTAGCTCAAAAGAATGGTATTGCAAACCCCAACGTAATCTATGTGGGTCAGACAATCCAAATTTAATATAAAGATAAAAATCCATAGTAGTTATTTGTTTGACTGCTGTGGATTTTTATTATTTTATACTTGACATTTTATTATCTTGTTAACTTTATAAAATTAGAGTATTATTGTAATATACTAAATTTTACGATAGAAGGTCTCTAAATGGATAACAATAATTCACTTTTAGTTGCAAAAGCAGTTGCGAAAGATGAATTAGAAAAAGTTTTCGATAAAGAAACACAACTGATAACTAATCAGTGTATAGCATCAGGATATAAGAAAGTTATGGATTTTTATAAATCTGCACCTGAGTGGTTTTTTGAAGGACGAGGAGAACGAATAATTCCAGAACTTAAAAATACTGCAGTTGAATTTTGTATGATGCGTGCATGTGATAGAAAACTTTTACCTTTTTCATATGATCTTGAAAAGAACGCAAGAAAGACTGGGCAATTTTTAAAACTTTCAAGTGGTAAGGCAAGTTTAACTATAAATCAAACACAAAATAGCAGAAAAAGTAGCAGGGACGCGAAGTTCAGAAAGGAATTATTGCGTACATTTACTACTAGTTTGAATTTATTTAATTTAGATGATGAATTTGTGCCAAGTAAGTATTACTTTGAAGTGAATCATGGTTATCAAACTAGTAAACCATTATTTACCGTTGCTGGAATACCAGATGGTAACCATGGTTGGATAATATCAAAAAAGCTTAATAATGGTTTCATTATTCTTAGCGATAGTGAAAAGGACGATTTACAAACTGTTTCAAAAGATATTGAAGGTTTCCAACCTGAAGAATTTAAAGAATTTCTAAATGAAACAAAGGATGAATAAAGATGAGTATAATAGTTTTGCATCAAGGAGAATTTAATGGAGGTAAACTAAAACTTTTAAGAAAATCAAATGGATTAACAATGAAGGAAGTTGGAGAAAAAATTAATAAGTCAGCTTCTTTTATTTCGATGATAGAAAAGGGACAAAGCAAACCGGAATTTAGTACTATTGTTGCTTTGGGAAAAATATTTAATGTGAGACATACTTTTTTTCTGAATGATATTTCGATTCCCTATCCAACTGAAACAACTTTCTTTCGTGAACAAATTGCAGTGCCGAAACGGGATTCTGAGCAAGCAAAAAATAAAAGTATAATGATTGCTTACTATGATTCTTTAATAAGTAATAAATTTAATCTTAGATCATTTCAATTACCTAGATATGCTCTAAAAAATAGTACTTTTAGATGTATAGATTTTGAGCAAATTGATAGCATTGCATCACAAGTAAGGACACAATTTTCTTTAGGAATGGGGCCAATAAGTAATATGACTTTACTTATTGAAAGAATGGGAATTAGAGTTAATTTTATTGATTTTGAAAATGATAAAATAGATGCCTTGACTGAAAAAATTGGAAGCCAGTATTTCATATCAATTAATAGTAGAATAACTTCAAGCGTTAGAATTAGATTTAATTTAGCTCACGAATTAGGACATATTCTTCTGCATTCTGGATATAGTCACAATGACATTAGTAATAATTCAAAGCATAAACGTATAGAACAAGAAGCACAGCACTTTGCAAGTGCATTATTAATGCCTGAAAAAGGTTTGGCGTTGGATATGGCACAAACTAATATGAATTTCTTGAAAGGTTTAAAACTTCACTGGTTAGTTTCTCTACAAGCTCTTATCTATCGTGGACATGAAATCGGAATAATTACAGACCGGCAAGCCCTTTTCTTAAGGCAAACTATATCACGTAATGGCTGGAGAAAAGAAGAACCATATGATCATACTATTGGTATTGAGTATCCTTCTTATATAAAAAGTGCAATTAAATTTTTGGTGAAAGATAAAGAAAGGTTCTTAGCAGAGCTATCGGAAGAATCTGGAATTTATCAAGATGAACTCTCAAAGTATTTTTATTTGTCAGAAAATAGCAATAAAAATAATATAAATCTTAAAATAGTCAGGTAGTATTAGAGTTTTTGCCCACGAAATGCCCACTAGGACTTTTTGTGTTAGTTGCTAGACTAGCTGATCTATTCGGAGAATGATATAATATATACATATATCGAGTGGTTTAAATTAAAAACGGCATCTCTCATTTGAGGGGTGCCATTGATTTAAAAAAGGGGCAAAAAAGGGGAATATTTTAAGCGAGCAAAAAAGAAATTAGAAGATTAAAAATTAAATTGCTCTTGTTTCTTCCTTATTATATAAGCCTAAATAAACATAAAATGAAGTGAACTAAAGTCAACCTATTCAGTTGCCGAATAATTATAAAAAGACTACTTTTCTCCGTGAAATAGTAGTCTTTTTATTTTGTGCGCCCGGCATGGGTATTAGCTAGGCGGTGAGAGTCCGCTATGGGCCGTAGT
>OLOI01000380.1_pt1 | contig 45775 bp, 38 predicted proteins | sample 1672131 | NCBI WGS metagenome assembly OLOI01 (sample SAMEA3136651, study PRJEB25190) | human gut metagenome
CCATCAGGCGATGCCTTCCTGATTAAAATCAAAGATTTTAATCAGGAAATAGTATTAGATTTCGGCGCGGCGGGGCACTGCCCTGCCGTTTTCACAGCGGATGTTTACGCGGTATTTCTCCGGTTCGCCGGCGGAGTCCGTGCGGACATGGCAGCCGGTGGATGTTTTCCGTTCAAGGGCGGCAAGCGTCACCGCGTATGCCGTGAGCGTATCGTTGCGCAGGCGCTGCTGCGCGTAGCAGCCGCTCTCCGGGATCTGTTCCAGCATCCGCTCCAGCTCCGTCTTCGCCTGCTCCAGCTTACCGGCCTCCCGGATCACGCCCAGCGCCCCGCCGACGATCTTTGTCAGCTCCGCGCGAAGCGCATCGATATTGACCGTGGCTGCCGCGTCGCTTATCTCGTCCGTGCAGTCCGCCGGTTCGCCGCTGAGTGTGTCCATATACGCCGCCGCGCTGCAGCCCGCTCTGCGGCCGAACACCATCGTTTCCAGTCCGGCATTGCCGCCGATGCGGTTCGCGCCGTGCAGTCCGCCGAGGGTCTCGCCGCAGACGAACAGCCCTTCCACGCTTGTGCTGCAATCGGGTCTTGCGTACACGCCGCCCAGCGAGGTGTGCGCCGCCGGGGCTATCTCCATCGCCTGCTCGGCGATGTCCATTCCCACCGCGCGGTAGCGCTTTACGTAGGCGCTGTAAGCCTCCTCCAGCCGTTCGCGCCCGACGCCGCTTGCGTCGAACGCCACGCCGCCGTGCTCCGTTCCCCGTCCCGCGGCGATCTCGGACGCGATCGCGAAGGACAGAACATCCTTATCCGCGCATTCGCCCTTGTCGCTGTAACGGAACATGAACCGTTCGCCTTTGCCGTTGCGCAGCACAGCGCCCTCATAGAAAAGCGTCGTGATCACGCTCTTTCCGGCAATCGCCAGCGGCCAGACGGCAGCGCTCGGCTCGAACTGGACAAACTCCATATCCGTCAGCTCTGCCCCGGCGTCAAGCGCCATTGCCATGGCGTCCCCGCCGAGGTCGGCGGAGTTCGTCGAAAACGGGAATATCCTGCAGAAGCCGCCCGCGGCGAGGATCACCGCTTTCGCCTTGATCTGCATCCAGCGTTTGCTCTGCGTGTCAAAGCAGTGAGCGCCGCACACTCTGCCGTCTTCCGTTATCAGGCGCAGGGCATGGAGCGTGGTGCAGACGCTGACATTTTCGTGCTGCTCCATGGCGGTAAGCAGCTTTCTGAGGATTGCGCCGCCGGCATCGTTGCCGATGCTGATGACCCGCGGACACGATGCCCCGAGGGGTCTGAGCTGCTGATAGCTCCCATCCGCCTCGCGGTTGAAGTCCAGGCCAAGCTCATCGAAAAACGGCAGAAGCTCAAGGCTGCCCCTGCACAGCTCTTCAACGAGCGCCGCGTTGCCCTGACCTCTGCCGGAAGCCTCTGTATCCTGTATGAAAAGTTCCGTCGAATCCTGCGGATTCAGCGGCATATTGAAGCCGTGTACATACGGGGATGACCCCGCACCGGGGCGCAGAATCGTGATTCTGCGTCCCGGCTCGGCTTTCAGTACTTCATATGCCGCCGTCAGCCCGGCAAGACCGCCTCCAATAATAAGCAGGTCTGTTTTCACGGCTTATTTGGTCTCCCAAATACCGCCCTTTGCCATGGAGCCGACGTTCTGCACGAAGAGGTTGAGGTAACGCGGATAGTCCTTGCTGGGGAACTCCCAATGGAAGGCCGCAAGTCTTCTGTTCATTTCCTCGTCGCTGATGCACAGATGCAGCTTACGCGCAGGGATGTCGATCTCGACCTCGTCGCCCTCTTCGATGACGCCGAGGGGGCTGCCGAGCGCCGCTTCGGGGGACACATAGCCGATGGAAAGGCCGGAGGTGCCGCCGGAGAAGCGTCCGTCGGTGATGATGGCGCAGGAGTTATACAGCTCGTGCAGGCCCTTCAGCTCTTCCTGGAAGGTGAAAGCGGTGGTGCCGAAACGTCCGCGCAGACCCATAAAGCGCAGCACGCAGCAGTCGCCCGCATGGATCTGTCCGGCGCGCAGAGCCTGAATGCCATCCTCAAGGGAGTCGAACACACGGGCCTTGCCCTTGTAGGTCATGAGCTGGGAAGGAACGCCCGCGATCTTGACGATAGCGCCCTCGGGAGCGAGGTTGCCGTAGAGCACGCCGATGCCCGGCTCGGTCATGACGGGGTTGTCGAGGCTGTGGATAACGTCGCGGTTGTAGACGACGGCGTCTCTGACGTTCTCCTCAAGGGTATGTCCGGTGACGGTCAGGCAGTCGCCGTGCAGCTTGGGCAGCAGCTCCTTCAGCATGGCGCGCATACCGCCGGCAAGGTCAAAGTCCTTGACGTTGTAGGGGCCGCTGGGAGCGAGGTGAGACAGCAGCGGGATCTCGTTGGAAGCTTCGTCGAAGTACTTCCACCAAGGCAGGTCGTAGCCCGCTTCGTTCGCGATGGCGGGAATGTGGAGGATGAGGTTGGAGGACGCCGCGACTGCCATGTCCAGCATGATGGCGTTCTTGATGGAGTTCTCGGTAATGATCTGTCTGGCGGTGATGCCCTCGTTGACCAGATTCATGATCTGCTTACCGGCCATGTAGGAGAGGTTGTAGATGGAGGAGCTGGTCGCGCACATGGTGGAGTTGCCGGGCAGGGTCATGCCCAGAGCCTCGGCGATCATGCACATGCTGTTCGCGGTAGTCATGGAGGTGCAGGCGCCGCAGATGCCCCAGGAGTTTTCGATGAGTCCGTTGTACTCATCCATGTCCATCTTGCCGGCCTTCGCCGTGCCGACCTTGTCCTGCGCATGGATATGCAGGACTTCCTTGCCGCGGAAGGTACCCAGAGGCATGTAGCCGCCGGTCACCATGATGGCGGGGATGTTCAGTCTCGCCGCGCCCATCAGATGGCCGGGGACGACGGAGTCACAGGAGGAGAGCAGCACCATGCCGTCAAAGAAGTTGCCGTCAACGGTCAGCTCGACCTGATCGGCGATGGAGTTACGGCTGGGGACTTCGATATATCTGGGGTCCTTGAGCACCATGCCGTCGCAGATACCCGTCGTCATGACCTCCAGCGGCAGGCCGCCTGCTTCACGAACGCCCTGCTTTACACGCTCGGCAAGCTTGTCAAGATGTACATGGCCGGGGTTATATTCGTTCCAGCTGTTCACCACAGCGATGAGGGGGCGCTTCTGTTCTTCCTCTGTATAGCCCATGCCGCACATCAGTCCGCGGCGGCACTCGGAGGCTTCGCCAAACTCCCAGCAGCTTCTCATGTTTTCATACTTTACCTTTGCCATTGTCTTTTTCACCTTTCCGGAATTTCTTCCTGAGCATTTGTTTTTCCTGTTTACTGATTTATCTCAAAATTCATCTTCGAGCATACAGTCGATCGCGCCGTCGATGCTCTGTCCGCCATCGACCGCGATCGTCTGCCCGACGATGTATTTTGTCTTTTCCACATCCGCGAAGAACTGTATCATCGGCACGATATCCTCCGGCGTTGCGAGGTATCCCGCGGCGATCTTGCGCCGGAAGCCCTCGACGTCGCGATCGGAATAACGGCTCATCACGCCGGTGAGGATCAGACCGGGCGCGACACAGTTGACGCGGATTCCGTACTTTGCCACCTCGATGGCGAGCGTCTTCGTGAACATCTCGATGCCGCCCTTGCCAGCGCAGTATGGCAGTGCCTTTCTCTTGACCCATGTGACGCTGCCGTGGATCGAGCTGATGTTCACGATGCGTCCGGGGATGTTGTGCTCCTTCATGTTCTTGATCGCTTCATGGGACAGATAGGCCGCGCCGCTCAGGTTCAGCGCTATCTGGGAATCCCAGTAATCCAGCGGCATGTCGCAGAACTCGCCCTTGGGCATTTTCAGCGCGCCGCCGGCGTTGTTGATGAGGACGTCCACCGTGCCGAAGTGCTCGATGAAATCCCGCATCATCCCCACCGCCTGCTCCCGGCAGCCGATGTCCGCGCAGTAAATCTGTGCGTCCACGCCGTATTTGCGGCATTCCGCCGCGGTCTCCTCCGCACCGGCTCTGTTGTTGTGGTAGTTTATGCCGACGTTGCAGCCGTCCTTCGCGAAGGCGATCGCCGTCGCCGCTCCTATGCCGTGGGATGCACCCGAAATAAGTACGTTCCTGCCCATTTACTTCAACTCTCCTTTATAAAACTTGCTGTGCCGGATATGCTCATCCGTCGTATACATTGCGAGGAACAGTTTCTGCGGCATTCCGCAGCCGAGCTGCGTTATCATCTGCGCGGCCATGACCGAAGTATCCGTAAGGCCGCAGCTGAGCGCCTCGTCAACAAAGCGCTGATATTGCTCCGTATAGGCAGCGCACAGGTCAAGAACGCGCCGGACATTCTCCGCGCCCTCGATGTTGTAGCCCATTCCGGCATAATCGTGCCCCGCGATGATATTCTCAATGTCGCAGGTTCTGAGCTTCGCAACCGAGCCGAGATAGGCGTCAAGATCCTGATAGAACGCGATGCCCTGCGTCACGGTTCCGTTTGCCTGCAGGGAGTCTCCGGTCACAGCGGTCTTCGTTTTCCTGTCGTACCAGCATACGCAGTCGCCGTCATGTCCCGGGGTGTGCAGCACCGTAAGTCTGTCCCCCAGCGCCTCCCCGTCCCGGAGAACACGATCCGGCTCCACACCGCGCAGGTAGCACTGGGGCGGCGGGCTGAAGCGGGGGTACTTTGTCCGGATGCGCACGGCGTTCGCCGCGGGATCTCTCAGCGCCGGGGCAGCCTGCTCGATGCAGGCGGTTCTGATCTGCGGCGCAAGCTCCTTTATCCGGGCGTGGCCGCCGATGTGGTCGCCGTGGCAGTGCGTACTGACGAGCCAGTCGATGTCTCCCAGCCCCAGCCCAAGCTCCGCCAGTGCGGGGCGTATCACCCCGTCAACCACGTCTGCGCTCGCGCCGCTGTCTATGAGGCAAAGTTCCTCGCCCCGTACCAGCGTCACCCCGCTCCACACGGGTGGGAAAGGAGACTTGAGCAAAAATATTCCGTCCTGAACCTCGCGAAAGTGTTCCATATCGTCTCTCAGCCTTCCATTTTTTCTATGTATCCGTAGGTCTGCCTTGCGACCCCCAGTTCCTCATTCGCGGGGATCACGGATACCCGCACCGCCGAAGCCGCGCTGGATATGGTGCCTTCCCGGCAGCCGCTGTTTTTCTCCTCGTCCAGCTCCACGCCCAGATGCCGGATCTGCGCGCACACTCTGCTTCTGACAAGGTCGGCGTTCTCGCCGATCCCGCCGGTGAAGATGAGCTGGTCAAGCCCGCCAAGCTCCGCGTAATACGCGCCGATAAACCGCACGATGCTGCACACGAACATATTGATCGCCAGCTCTGCCCGTGCGTTCCCGTCCGCCGCCGCAGCGCTGACCTCGCGCAGGTCGTTGCTGACGCCGGACACGCCCAGAAGTCCTCCGTTTTTGCTCAGCCCGTGGAGGATGTCGTCAAGCTCCATGCCCTTGCTCATGAGGAAAGGCACAATGTACGGGTCAATGTCCCCGGCGCGATTCGCGTGCATCACGCCGGTCTGGAGGGAGAAGCCGAAGCTGTTGTCCACGCTCTTTCCGTCGAGGATCGCACAGATGGAGCAGCTTCCGCCAAGATGGCAGGAGATGACTCTCTCCGCCCTGCCGAGCTTTGCCGCCTGCTGGGCGATGTACCCGTGGGACGCGCCGTGATAGCCCATCTTGCGGATGCCGTATTTTTCGTACCATTCGTAGGGGATGGAGTACAGCGCCCGCTCAAGGGGGATCTCCCGGTGAAACGCCGTCTCGAACACGCCTATCATGGGCACATCCGGCAGAACGGCCCTGAACTGTCCTATCGCCTCTATGTAGGCGGCGTTATGCACCGGCGCGATGTAGAGGTATTCGCGCATGTTCTCCATGACCTCGTCCGTCAGCTCGTGTACGCCGTAGTAGCCTCGGGAAAGCACGGTCTTGAAGCCTATGGCACTTATTTCCTCCACGCCCTTTATCACGCCCGTTTCGCCGCCGGTCAGCTTTTCCAGAAACAGCGCGATGCCCTCGGCGTAGCTTGGGATGCACAGCCCCTCCGCGCTGAACCGCGCACCGCTGAGATGGCTGCGGTACGACATGATCGCCGCGTCACGGCTGCCGACGCGCTCTATCTTCGCCTCGCACAGCACCCGCTCCTCCGGCATGTCAAAGAGCTTGAATTTCAAGGATGTGCTGCCGACATTGCTGACAAGCAGTTTCATAACTGTCCCCTCCCATGTATAAGCTTTGCCGCGATCGTGATTCCCAGCAGCATCTCCGAACCGGAGCTGCTGCCGATGGTCAGAAGCCGCTGCGTGCCGGCCTCCCCGGCCCCGGTAAGGCCGCGGAGCACATTGTCTATCATTTCAAATCTGCCGCCGTCCGCGACGGCCTTCAATATCGCCGCGCTTATGAGGTTTGTACGTTCCGGGGCATAGCACCTCACTGCGTTCACAAACTCCACATCCGCCGCGGTCAGCTTCCGCGCGCCGTGCAGCAGCGTGTATGTCATGCCGCACAGGACATCGTCCGCCGACGGCGTCAGCCCGATGCCCAGCCCCAGCAGACTCTTCACTTCCGCGGGCACGGCCTCAGCGTCATTGTGTGCAAGTCCGTCCCTCAGCCGGACAAGCGGCCCGTATGCCTTTGCGCAGAAAGGATTTGCCGCTATACCTTTTTCCGGCGCCGCCCCCAGACAGAGGGCATCCGCAAGCGGCACAAGTCCGCTTGTCCTGCCAAGAGCACTGAGCAGTCTCGCAGCGGCCTCAATCCTCTCCGTGCGGAAAGTGCCACACGGTTCCTGCGGCGCGCACTGCGGGTACGGCTGCACGCGCAGAACCCCGCCGCGAAACACAAGCGCATTGTCTGCCGTGTCGAAGCGCCCGCCTGCGGAAAGCCGCAGAGCCGCCGCAGCGGCGGCATAGTCGTCTACGGCAATGCCGATGGGCGTTATGCCAAGATCGGCGGAACAGAGCATATACACATCCTGCCCCGCTTTCAGATAGCCCGCTTTGGAATTGACCGCCAGAAGCTCGCCCGGGCCATTTGTAAAAAGCCTTTCCAACACGGCCTTATCCGCAAAAGCATCTATTACCGTTTCTTTCATATCACTGCTTCTCTTGTCTTCTCATTCAGGTCCGTTTCTGCCTTAAGTATAAGCTTCCGCGTTCGATATAGCAATACAATTTCCCGCCCGGATTTATAAAAAGCAAACATTTTTCGTAATTTGAATTTCGGGCAAATCGCTTTCTTTGCCGCTTGATTATTTACATCCGCTGTGCTATAATTTATAAAAAATGGAAAGAGCGGGCGCACCGTCCCCATACCGTCTCCCGCAAGATAGGAAGACGCCGACGGGCGCGTTTGCGCGATAAATCACCTTGTCTTCATGCCTTTCCGTGACGATCACAAAAGGAGTTGTTATTATGCTGCTGTGTGATATGAACCCGAATCTCCGGTTTGCCCAGAATATCGTTTTCGTCCCTGTCGGGCGGCAGGTCTGTCCCGGTGACAACCGCATTTTTTATGTGACCTCCGGTGTCGGAACGCTTGCCGTACATGGCAGCAGCTATCCGCTTGCCCCGGGGACGTTCGCGCTGATAAACTCGGGGGAGCTTTACCAGCTCCAGCCCGGCGCACCGCTGAGCATGATCGTCTTCAACTTCGATTACAGCTTTGAGCGCTCGAACATTGTAAACTTCATCCCGCCGATCCCCGTCAGCGGCGGCGAGTCCGCCGGAGAGGTATACCGTGACCACATCGACGACTGCGCCGCGCTCAACGAGCCGCTTGTCCTCAGCGACATGAATTTCATCGAGGGCGAGCTGAAGACCATACTGGACGTCTATGAATCGCAGGATGTCTACTACCGCGAGAAAGCCTCGAGCCTCTTCAAGACCGTGCTCATCACCATCGCGAAGACCAAGATGGTCTCCAACAACCGTGCCGGACGCACCGCGCTGCAGCTCATCCGCTACCTTCAGGAGCACTATAACGAGAACCTGACCAGCGAGATGATCGCCGAGCAGTTCAACTACCACGCCTACCACATCAACCGTCTTATGCGTAACGCGACGGGCACGACCGTGCATAAGTACCTCATCAACTATCGCATCACCGCCGCGAAGAATCTGCTGACATGTACGGAGCTGAGCGTGCAGGAGATCGCCTTCAAGGTCGGCTTTGAGAGCACCGCGTACTTCTCAAATTCCTTCAAGAAAATGATCGGGTGCAGCCCCAACGAATTCCGCAGACTCCAGCGGCAGTCCTTCTGAGCTGCGCGGCTGCCGGTATGGCGTCATGCGCCGTGCCGGCAGTTTTTTTCTGAACCGGAAATTATACATTTCCAAAAGTGCTTCCGCCGCTGTGCCGTTCCGGGTTTATCATCGGAATTACACAGAAAACGCAATTATTTTTGCGTAAATTGCCAATGTGCATGTTCCGCAGCGCAAATGGTTTGTTGAATTTGACTATATTATACAGCAGACGCGCGTGTAAAGAAAGCGTTAAAACAAACAACTTTTTGCAAAAAGCAAACATATCCGCATCCGCCCCAGCCGGTCGATGCTCTTGACCACGAGGGTGTCGTCCTTTTTTGATTTCCGGATCAATCGCTTGTAATTTTTTCGTTCAAAGTCCTTTCCGGACTGCTTGTCCATATAGACCCGATTTTCCGCTATCCCGAACTCCCGCATTGCGATCAGCTGCCTTTGCTCGTTCTGTTCCTTTGTTGAGACCCGGATATACCCATATTCCATAGTATAAACCTCCAATTTATCGGTATTCGAATAAATTGTAGTACAATTTGCTGCCCCTGTCGTATCCTGTGAGGCAGTGGTATATCACTATATGGAATAGCTGCGGTCAAAATACTCGCGGCGGGTCGAAAAATCTGACAAGAAAGTCTTTTCACGTTGGAATTTTGCAAATCAGCAAAGAAAAAAGCGCCTGCGCCCCGTTCAGATAGCGGGGCGCAGGCGTGGAAGTCAATATGGAGCATTTCTGATAGAAATAAAAAATCCGAACCCGTCCCATCTGGAACAAGTTCGGATTTCTTTGTTTTGGTGGACGATATAGGACTCGATCACCGATTTTGCCCCGTGGGGCAAAATCGTATGGATGCAGCCAGTTTCTGAACTGGCTGCCGCAAGATGCCACTGGCATCCTGCATTCAGATGGGTTCAAGTCCTATACCGTCCACTAAAAAGAGAAAACACCACCCGACAGGTGGTGTTTCTTATGGTGGACGATATAGGACTCGAACCTATGACCTTCCGCACGTCAAGCGGATGCTCTAGCCAGCTGAGCTAATCGTCCGTCAGCGCACTCAACTGAATGCCTGATTAGTATACACAACCATTCGCCATTTGTCAAGCGTTTTTTCCAGAAATTATCCTGCTGCCGCGTCAACGCTCTGTTCCCCCTGAAATTGGATGACCAGACGGTTGGGAAGGCACACGATCGGCGTGCCGCTGCTGCAAAAGCCGCGCTCCATGCAGTAGCGGTCTGGGCAGTCCGCCGCCGTGACGGCAATACGCCCGTCCCGGACGGTGACGGTGTTGCTGCCGCCTGTTTCCCCGGTGACGGTAAACTGCTGATCGATGCGCAGATTTACGGTTCTGACAATCTTTCCCCCGCTGCTGATCTCAGCGTAAACGGCGTCGTCGCCGGGCAGCAGAAGGAAGATGCTCAATCCAAGGCACACCGCCGCAATGGCCGCAATGAGCAATATCCACGTTTTTGTTTTCACAGGGCAGTCACCTCGCCGGGAAAGATTTGCGATTCCATTGGCAGTATAGCAAAAATCAGAGAAAAACGCAAGAAAAAGTCCAATAAACTTCTTGACTTTTTCTGTATGCAATGCTAGAATAGACAAGCCGCATTGAAGGGGCTTTCAGTCGGTGCGTCCAAAATCACCGCGCCCCCAGAGCGAGACTACACAATTAAAGTAGGTGAAACAAATGAAAGCAGTTATCGTAACCGGTGGTAAGCAGTACACCGTTGCCGAGGGCGACGTCGTGTTCGTGGAGAAGCTGGGTGCAGAAGCCGAGGCTACCGTCAAGTTCGATCAGGTTCTGGCTGTTCTGGACGGCGAGAACACCAAGATCGGTGCTCCCACTGTGGAGGGTGCCAGCGTCGAGGCCAAGGTCGTCAAGAACGGCAAGGGCAAGAAGATCGACATCATCCGCTACAAGTCCAAGAAGAACGAGAAGAAGCACATCGGTCATCGCCAGCCTTACACCAAGGTGGAGATCACCAAGATCGCTCTGTAATTTATGACAAGATGCGAATTTCACACCGAGGGCGAGAGGATCACCGGATTCTCCGTCTCGGGTCACAGCGATTATGACGAGCCGGGAAAAGACATTGTCTGCGCCGCCGTCTCCGCTGTCGTTACCATGGCCGAAGCCACCATCAACGATGTGTGCGGCGCCAAGGCCAAGGTTCGGGTCAAGGATGGGGAAGATAACCGCATCACCCTGACCCTCCCCGCGTCCTGCGACGAGGAAGAAACCGTTCAGGCTGTGCTTGCCGGAATGCTGGTGACTCTGTGTTCGCTGCGGGACGACTATCCTGATAATATCGAAGTTTTGGAGGTGTAACACCATGCTGAAGATTGGTATTCAGTTCTTCGCTCACCACAAGGGCGGCGGTTCCACCAAGAACGGCCGTGATTCCGAGTCCAAGCGTCTGGGCGTGAAGCGTGCCGACGGTCAGTTCGTTCTGGCCGGCAACATTCTGGTTCGCCAGAGAGGCACCCACATCCATCCCGGTGTCAATGTGGGCATCGGTAAGGACGACACCCTGTTCGCCAAGGTTGACGGCACCGTCAAGTTTGAGCGTCTGGGCAAGGATCGCCGGCAGTGCTCCGTGTACGCCGAGCAGTAAGATCATCTGGACAAGGAAGGCTGCCGCATCACTGATTGCGGCAGCCTTTTTATAAGGAAACTCCGAAATAATACCGCGCCATTGTGCGCATGCCACAGGAAGGAGGCATCCGTCGTGCTTTTAACGGAATTTGACCCCACGCCCCGCGCCGTTATCAACCCGGACTACATAAAGCCGGTGGAGAATTTCCCGGAAACGGTGGTCGCCGTCTTTTCCCATCAGCTTTTTGCCTCCGTGACCGCGTTTCTGGACGGTAAGCGCATCGCCCAGACCCGCGACGCGGACGGAGACTGGCCCATTTATGAGGTCACCTACCGGGGAAGCCGACTGGGCTTCTGCAAAGCAAGGGTGGGCGCGCCAGCCTGTGTGGGGCAGTTTGAGGAGATCATCGCCATGGGCGCGCGCCGGTTCATCCTGCTGGGCAACTGCGGCGTTCTGGACAAAAGAATCGAGGACTGCGGCATCATCATTCCCACAAAAGCCATCCGGGATGAGGGCACCAGCTATCATTATGCCCCGGCAAGCGATCTGATCGACGTCAACACCCGCTATGTTCCCGAATTTATCGAGGTTCTTCGGGAATTTGGGTATCCTTATGCGCAGGGCGCTGCGTGGACGACGGACGCCTTTTACCGGGAGACCCCCGCAAAGGTTGCCGCCCGGCGGCGTATGGGTGCGGTGTGCGTGGAGATGGAGTGCGCGGCCATGCAGGCCATGTGCGATTTCCGGGGTGTGGAATTCTTTCAGTATTTCTATGCCGGGGACAATCTGGATCACCCCCAGTGGGACCCCAGAAGCCTGTCCGGACACGCCCGGCTATCAGACAAGGAAAAAATTGCCCTGCTGGCTTTCGAGCTGGCCAGCAGAATCGGCTGAATAAAGGGAAGTACCCGTACTTCCATAGATTAGGAGGACGTACAACTATGTTCGTGGATAAAGTGCGCATCACCGTCATCGGCGGACGGGGCGGCGATGGAGCGGTGGCGTTCCACCGGGAAAAATATGTGGCCTCCGGCGGCCCGGACGGCGGCGACGGCGGACATGGCGGCAGCGTCATTCTCCGGGTCAACGACAACCTGTCCACTCTTTTGGATTTCCGCTACAAGCGCAAGTATCAGGCCGCCGCAGGTGTCAGCGGTCAGGGTCGGAAAATGGCGGGCAAGCGGGGCGAAAACCTGATTATCGAAGTCCCCCGGGGCACCGTTGTGCGGGACGCCGAAACGAACCAGATCATCGTAGACATGTCCACCGGCGAGGATTTCATTCTCGCCAAGGGCGGACGGGGCGGCTGGGGCAATGCCCATTACGCCACCCCCACCCGTCAGGTTCCCCGGTTTGCCAAAGCTGGTCTTAAGGGACAGGAGCGGGACGTGATTCTGGAGCTGAAGCTTCTGGCGGACGTGGGTCTGGTGGGCTTTCCCAACGTGGGTAAATCCACCCTGCTTTCCGTCACCTCCAACGCCCACCCGAAGATCGCCAACTATCACTTTACGACCCTGTATCCCAATCTGGGGGTTATTTATGTAGATGAGGGCGTGTCCTTCGTCATGGCGGATATCCCCGGCATCATTGAGGGCGCCGCCGAGGGTGCGGGTCTGGGGCATGATTTTCTCCGGCACATCGACCGCTGCCGTCTGCTCGTTCACGTTGTAGACGTGTCCGGAAGCGAGGGGCGGGATCCGGTGGAGGATTTCCACGCCATCTGTGCCGAGCTGAAAAACTACAGCATCGACCTCAGCAACCGCCCCATGATCGTGGCCGCCAACAAGACCGACCTGCTGCCCCCGGACAGCGACAATCTGGAGCGGCTCCGCGCCGCCGCCGAAGAAGCGGGCTGCGAGCTGTACGAGATTTCCGCCGGCACCACCGTGGGCACCCGGAATCTTATGCGGGCGGTAGCCGAGCGGCTGCGCACCCTGCCCCCTGTGACCATTTACGAGCCGGAGTACGTGGAGGTCATCGCCGAGCCTACCGACCCCAACGCCTTCGACATCGAGCACTACGGCAGCACATGGCTGGTCACCGGCGTCTGGCTGGAACGGCTGGTGCAGAACATCAATTTTGAGGACTACGAGTCCCGGAACTATTTTGACCAGCAGCTCCGCAAGGTGGGTCTGTTCGCCCGTCTGGAGGAAATGGGCATTGCCGACGGGGACACCGTGGATATTTACGATTTTGAGTTTGAGTATCAGCGGTAAGGCATCGTTCTTCAAATAATTTCCAACAGCCGGGGCAGGCTTCAGACCTGCCCCGGCTGTTGCTGTCTGCGGGTCACGCCTTCCCCAAAACCGGCGAAATGACCAACCGGAGTTTCCCCCTCTGGGCAGGGCGTTTTCCGACGAAAACGCAGGTACGGTACATGGCAGGAATCGCCGTTCTTTGGGCGTTTTGACGGTTTTTCGGAACGCGCGGAAAACCATTTGCCATTCCTTTCTTTTTTCGATATAATAATTCTTATACGGCTGGTTTGCGCGAGCCATCTTTTTTCCGGGGGTTGATTTCCATGATCCGCAATCTGAATCAGGTCACGTTCCGCTGCTTCGGCAGCGTTCCGTCCGAGCGCACCCAGACGGACAGGAATCTGTTCCGGGACGATGCCGCCGCGGTACGGCTGTCCCAAGCGGAGGCTGTGATCTACCGCGCCGCATCGGAAACGCGGATCAGCTGCGGCATGGGCATGAGCGTCCTGTCCGCCAGCACGGACGGGGAAACCTACCAGCGCTTCTATCTGGACAAGCCTGCCGTTCTCCGCAAGGGCGTCTACTTCCTCCTGGAGCCGTTTCAGGGTGACGCCACGGTGATGGTGTCCGCTCAGGAGCCGCCGGAGGAGCTGGGACGCCGCGCCCTCGGCAGCGCCCGGGTGGATCATCAGCTGCGGGTGGAGGGCATTTACACCTTCTTCTACCAGGAAAAGGAACAGGGCTTCCTGTTTTCCGGGGAATCCCACCCCATGACCGAGCTGACCTACGTGGATCAGGGGGCGCTGCACAGCGTGGTGGACGGGCAGGATCTTCTGCTCAAGCAGGGGGATATTGTCCTCTACGGCCCGAATCAGTGGCACATGCAGTACGCCGACATCGGTGTTGCCCCCCGGTTCGTGACCATTTCCTTTGACGTCAGCGGCGTTGACCTTGCTCCCCTGCTGAACCGGAAATTCACCGCGCCCCAGAGCGTGGCGACGCTTTTGCAGAATATGCTGCGGGAGCAGGAGTTTATGGACGCCTACTCCAACGACATCATCCTCTACCAGCTGAATCTGCTGCTGCTTCAGCTTCAGCGGGAGGCCGCGTCCCCCAAGGCAGGAAAGCTGCAGACCGCCAACGCCGTCCACAGCGAGAACGAGATCATCCGTCAGGCGCAGCAGTTCATCAGCGCCCACATCCGGGAGAAGCTGTCGGTGCCGCTGGTCGCCCGGCAGGTGGACGTCAGCCCCAGCTACCTCACGGCGCTGTTCCACAAGAATCTGCAAATTTCCCCCGGCGAGTATATCCGCCGGATCAAGCTTCAGGAGAGCAAGCAGATGATCCGGGAAAACGACCTGAATTTCACGGAGATCGCCGCCCAGCTCCACTATTCCACGGTGCATCACTTCTCCCGGCAGTTCAAGGAGAAGTTTGGCATTACCCCCACAGAATATGCAAAATCTGTTCGTTGAGAGGTTTGGAAAATGAAAAAAGGGAATCCCATTGCGCTGCTGCCCATCGGCGTGTTTCTCGTGCTGTATCTTGGGCTGGGGCTGCTGTTTGAGTACGGTCTGCACATCCCCATGGGCTTTTACAACATCCCCATCGTCATCGCGTTTCTCGTGTCTATTTTAGTAGCCTGTCTTCAGAACCGGGCGGTTCCCTTTGAGGAAAAGCTTGTCATCATGGGGCAGGGCGTGGGAGATAAGAACATCATCACCATGCTGCTGATCTTCCTGACGGCGGGCGCGTTCGTCGGCGTGGTGGGGCGCAGCTCCGCCCAGAGCGTCGCCTACTTCATGCTCGACATCATCCCCGCCCGGTTCGCCGTGGCGGTGCTGTTTGTGGTCGCCTGCTTCGTCTCCACTGCCATGGGAACCTCCGTCGGCACCATCACCCTCATCATGCCCATTGCATTGGAGGTCGCGCAGGCGTCCGGCTTCGACACGGCGCTGTGTACCGGAAGCGTCGTGGGCGGAGCCATGTTCGGCGACAACCTGTCCTTCATCTCCGACACCACCATCGCCGCCTGCAATGGTCAGGGCTGCGCCATGAAGGACAAATTCAAGGGCAATTTCTGGATCGCCCTGCCCGCGGCCATCGCCACGCTGGTGCTGATCCTGCTTCTGACCATGGGGCATGACACCGCGCCCATTGACGAGCACTACGATCTTCTTCAGATCATCCCCTACGTTCTGGTTCTGGCGGGAGGCGTCGCTGGGATCAACGTGTTTATCGTTCTGCTGACGGGCATCGTTTCCGGCGCTGTCATCATGCTTTTGACCGGGCAGGTGGAAGCCACCGCACTTCTCGCCAGCATGGGCAACGGCGCGGCGGGCATGTTCGAGACCAGCATGGTTGCCATCCTCGTGGCCGCGATGTGCGCCCTGATCCGGGTCTACGGCGGCTTTGACGCGCTACTGAGCTTCATCCGGAAGGTCTTCCGGGGCAAAAAGGGCGGCCAGTTGGGCATGGGTCTGCTGGTAGGCGCCATGGACATCGCCACCGCCAACAACACCGTTGCCATCGTCATGGCAAACCCCATTGCCAAGGAAATGAGCGAGGATTACGGCATCTCCCCCTCCCGCACGGCCTGCCTGCTGGACACCTTCTCCTGCATTTTTCAGGGCATTATCCCCTACGGTGCGCAGATGCTGGTCGCCATCTCGGCGGCAGCGGAAATGGGCTTTGCCCTGTCGGCGTTCTCCATCATGCGGTATCTGTTCTATCCGTATCTGCTGCTGGTCAGCTCCCTGGTTGCGATTTTCCTGGTAAAGGGTAAGAAAAACTGATTTCCCGGCAGAAGCGTCGGCATTTGGCCGCGCTTCTGCCTTTCTGCGTCTTAAGGCTTGCGAAAGTGGGAATTCTGTACTATAATGAACGTATATTCCAGTATTTGTGTGGAGGCAGCTATGGACTTTCGGGTATTGGCGGTTGGCGATGTGGTAGGCAATCCGGGCTTGGAGCAGATCCGCCGGAATCTGCGGCAGATGAAGCGGCAGTATCATGCGGACTTTGCGGTGGTCAACGGGGAAAACGCCGCCGTGGTGGGCATCACGCCCAATCAGGCGGACAGCATTCTGGACGCCGGTGCGGACATCATCACCATGGGCAACCACACCTGGAGCAAGCGGGAGATCGTCCCCTATATGGACGACTGCCCCTGGATCGTCCGCCCGGCCAATTACGCCCCCCAGGTTCCGGGGCGGGGCTGGCAGGTGGTGCAGACGGCGGCAGGCGACGTGGCCGTCATCGACCTCATCGGCCGGTGCAATATGGACTACGGCCCGGAAAATCCCTTCCTGATGGTGGACAAAATTCTCAAGCAGCTCACCGCGAAGATCATTCTGGTGGAAATTCACGCGGAAGCCACCTCGGAGAAGCTGGCCATGGGCTACATGCTGGACGGGCGGGTCAGTGCCGTGTGGGGGACCCACACCCACGTTCCCACGGCGGACGCCCGGGTGCTGCCCAAGGGGACGGGCTACGTCACCGACCTGGGCATGACCGGCCCCCGGGATTCCGTGCTGGGCATCCGGCCGGAGCTGTCCATCGCCAAATTCCGGGGCGATCTGCCGGAACGCTACCGCTGGGCGGAGGGCGCGTCCAAGATCGAGGCCGTGCTGTTCACCATCGATTCGGAAACCGGAAAATGCCGCAAGGCAGAAAGGGTCGACAAATGGGACTGAAAATTTTACACAGCGCCGACTGGCACTTAGACTCCCCCTTCGCGGGCTTCGACGACAGCCAGCGGGCGCTTCTAAAGCAGGAGCAGCAGAGCATCCCCGGCAAAATCTCCCAGCTTTGCCGCCGGGAAAAGTGCGATCTCATGCTCCTCGCGGGAGATATTTTTGACGGTGAGCCCGCCCGGGAAACGGTGGAAGCCCTCAAAAAAGCGCTGTCCGAGTGCGGCGCTCGGGTGTTCATCACGCCGGGCAATCACGATTTCTGTGCCCCCGGCTCTGTCTGGCTGGAAGAAAGCTGGCCGGAAAACGTGTACGTGTTCACCGGCGGACTGGAAGCCGTCACAATTCCCGACTTAAACTGCCGGGTCTATGGCGCGGGCTACCAGAGCATGGACAGTGCCCCCCTGCTGGAAAATTTCCGGGCGGAGGGCAGCGAAAAATACTGCATCGCCGTGCTCCACGGCGATCCCACCCGGAAGGACTCCCCCTACTGCCCCATCACCGCCCAGCAGGTGCGGGACTCGGGGCTGCAATATCTGGCGCTGGGACATATCCATAAAGCGGGCGCGTTTCACGCCGGTGGGACGCTGTGCGCATGGCCGGGCTGCCCCATGGGGCGCGGCTGGGACGAAACCGGCGAAAAGGGCGTGTGCATCGTGACCGTGGAGGACAGCGCCTCCCTTCGGGCGGTGGCGCTGGACACCATCCGCTTCCACGAGCTGAAAGCGGACATTTCCTCCGGCGCGGAAGCGGCGCTGGAAAAAATCCTGCCTCCCGCGGGAAGCCGTGACTTTTTCCGGGTCACCCTTACGGGAAGCGGCGAAGCGGATATTGCCAAGCTCACGCGGCGTTTTTCCGCCGTTCCCAATCTGACGCTGCGGGACGAGACGCTTCCGCCGCTGGACATCTGGGGGGACACCGGCGCGGACACGCTGGAGGGCGTGTATTTCCGGCTGCTCCGGGAAGCCATGGAGGCCGACCCTGACAGCCGGGAGGAAATTCAGCTTGCGGCGGAAATTTCCCGGAAGCTGCTGGAAGGACGGGAGGTCACGCTGTGAAAATCTACAAAATGACTGCCACCTTCGGCAAGCTGGAGCACGCGGAGCTGACCCTCCAGCCGGGTCTGAACATCCTCACTGCCCCCAACGAGTGGGGCAAAAGCACATGGTGCGCCTTTCTTGTCGCCATGCTCTACGGTCTGGACACCCGCGCCAAGACCACGAAAACCACCCTCGCCGACAAGGAACGCTACGCCCCATGGTCGGGCAATCCCATGGCGGGTCGCATTGACCTGAATTGGAATGGCCGGGACATCACCATCGAGCGCCGCACCAAGGGCAGAGTCCCTCTGGGTGAATTCAAGGCGTACGAAACCGATTCCGGGCTGCCTGTCCCGGAGCTGACGGCAGCGAACTGCGGCCAGCAGCTGCTGGGCGTGGAGCAGACAGTGTTCCGCCGGGCTGGGTTTATCCGTCAGTCGGACTTGCCAGTGACGCAGGATGAAGCCCTTCGACGCAGGCTCAACGACCTCGTGACCACCGGCGACGAAAGCGGTACCAGCGACAAGCTGGCAAAAAATCTGCGGGACCTGAAAAACCGCTGCCGCTTCAACAAAAGCGGTCTTCTCCCCCAGCTGGAAAGCCAGCGGGACGCTTTACAGGATAAGGTCGAGGAACTGGACGCGCTGGACGCACAGGTGAAGAAGCTGAAAATGCGTCTGGACGACGTCAAGACATGGCTGCAGCAGCTGAACACCCATCAGGCCGCGCTGGACTATGCCGCCGCGGAGGCGGACGCCGGGCGGGTCGCGCAGGCGCGGGAAGCGCTGGAACAGGCGCAGGATTTACTTGCCATCCGGGAAGCCGCCTGCGAAAAGCTGCCGTCTCAGGAGGACGCGGAAAAGAAGCTCAAGGAGCTGCGCGCCTTCCGCGACGAGTGGAACGCCCTGCAAATGGAGCTGCAGATGCTTCCCCGCGCCCCCCTGCCCCCGGCGAAGAAAGACCCCTTCGCGGACATGGACGTGACGGCAGCCATGGAAATGGTCAACGCGGACCGTCAGACCATGACCGGTCTGCGGGGCAGCAAAATGCCGATTTTGCTGCTGATTCTGGGCGCTATCATCATGGCCGGTGCGATTGCGCTGCTGGTAATGGGAAATTACCTCCCGGCGGGAATCCTCGGCATGGTCTCCGTGCTTCTTCAGGCGCTCAGCCTCTTGGGAATGCAAAGGCTTAAAAAGCAGACCGAGGCACTGGAAAAGAAATACGGAACCGCCGACCCCGCCCATTGGACGGACTCCCTGCGGGAATATGAGACTGCCCTCCGGGCGTACAACGCCGCCCAGAAGGAATATCAGGACGCCCAGGGAGACGTGGAAGTGCGTCTGATGGTTATGCGCAAGCGCCGGGATTCCCTGTGCGGTGCCCAGGAGCCGGATGCTGTCATGGAATTCTGGCAGCAGATCACGAACAAATGGGAAGCCTACCACACCGCCCGGCGGGAAGCCCAGCGGGCGCAAAATCTGGTGGATACCCTCAGCGCCATGGCAAAGCCTGTCCGGCCTCCCGTTGGCGTGGATACCCTGACCCATTCCCCGGCGGACACGGCGCGGCTGCTGTCGGACTGCACTGAGGAGCAGCAGCGGCTGCAAAGCCGCATCAGCCAGTACAAGGGTCGGATGGAAGCGTTGGGCGACCGGGCGCAGCTGGAAAAACAGCTGGCCGCAGTCAACGCCCGTCTTGCCCAGCTGGAAAAGACCTACACCGCCCTGACCATCGCCCAGGAGACGCTGGCGCAGGCGCGGTCGGAGCTGCAGCGGCGGTTCGCCCCCCGGATTTCCCAGCGGGCGCAAAGCTATCTTGCCGCCATGACGGGCGGGCGCTATCAGCGTCTTTCCATGGGCGAGGACTTTTCCCTCCAGGCCGGAGCCGGGGACGAGGAAACCCTCCACGACGCCCTGTGGCGCAGCGACGGCACCATCGATCAGCTGTACCTCGCCCTCCGTCTGGCCGTGGCGGAGGAGCTGACCCCGGAGTCCCCCCTGATTCTGGACGACGCGCTGGTGCGCTTCGACGATACCCGGATGCAGGCGGCGCTGGCCATTCTGGAAGAGTTGGCGAAAAACCGTCAGGTCATTCTGTTCACCTGCCAGCAGCGGGAGGGAAATGCCGCAAACGCATAAATATGCTTCCGAAAACAGCGGAGAAAGCGCGGCTTTCTCCGCTGTTTTGGAAAAATTCCTATGGCCTTCTGTTGCGAAACTTTTCCAGATTTTCTCAGTTTTGTCATAATCTTGTAATTTTTCCCTTGACAATGGGGGTTTACTATGTTAGACTATCTTCTGAAAGGTTTAATTCATTAAACTTTTGTATTTCCAGATACACCCAAAGGAGGTATTCTGATTGGAAGCGCCCAAAATCTTTGAAAGCGAATACCGCTTCTGCCTGATTCTGTGGGAGCATGAGCCAATCAACTCCACTCATCTGGTCGAGCTGTGCAGAGAGCGGCTTGGCTGGTCGAAGGCCACCACCTACACCGTCATCCGCCGTCTGTCGGAGCGGGGCGTGGTGAAGAACGAGAACGCCGTGGTCACCGCCCTTGTCTCCAAGGAACAGGCGCAGGCGTCCCGGCTGGACGAAATGGTGGAGGAGACCTTCCAAGGCTCCATGCCCGCCTTTATCGCCGCCTTCTCCCGGAGCAGGAAGCTCACCCGGGACGAGGTGGAACAGCTGAAGGCACTCATTGACAATTACGAGGAGGATCGAACATGAACACATTGTTCCGGAATATCCTGACGGCCAGCTTCCACGGCAGCATCGTCATTCTGGCTGTCATGCTGCTGCGGCTGGTGCTGAAAAAAACGCCCCGGAAGTATATCTGTCCGCTCTGGCTGCTGGCGGGACTGCGGCTGCTGATGCCCTTCCAGATTCAAAGCGACCTGAGCTTGCAGCCCAGCGCCGACCCGGTGGCACAGGTGCAGCAGCTCAACCATTCCCAGACATCCGCCGCGCCGGAGGATTTCTCCCCGGCAGACGTGGAAGCCCCCGCGCAGATGCCCGCGGCGCTTCCGGATATCCAGTCCCCCGTCACCACCGTGATCAGCAGCACCCCCTCCCCCGCCCCGGAAGCGGCGGCGGAACCGGATACGGGCTTTGATTTCCTGTCGATTCTGCCCTGGTTCTGGCTCGGCATCGCCTGCTGCTTCGGCATTTACAGTCTGTACACCTACCTGACCCTGAAGCTGAAGGTTCGGGAGGCAGTCAGGATCCCCGGCGGCTGGGAATGCGACCGCATCGAGACCGCTTTTATTCTGGGCTTCATCCGCCCGAACATCTACATCCCCATGGGCATGACCCCCGAGGAGCAGCGCTACATCCTCGCCCACGAGCGCACCCATCTGGACAAGGGCGACCACTGGTTCAAGATGGTGGGCTTTCTGGCGCTGGCGCTGCACTGGTTCAATCCGCTGGTGTGGGCGGCCTACATTCTGCTGTGCAAGGACATCGAGATCGCCTGCGACGAGCGGGTGGTGCAGTTCATGGAGCTGGACGAGCGGAAAGCCTACTCCGCCGCCCTGCTGAACTGCTCCACCAATCGGGCGCACTTCGCGGCCTGTCCCGTGGCCTTCGGCGAGGTGAGCGTCAAGGAGCGCATCAAGTCGGTGCTTTCCTATAAGAAGCCCGGCTTCTGGATCAGTCTGGTGGGCGTGATCGCCATCGTCTTCGTGGCGGTGTGCCTGGTGACCAGCCCCGCGAGAAAAGATGCGGCAGCCGCCGGGGATACCGACCCCACCTCCGTCTCCGACGCCGTTTCCGTACATAATGTGGACGAACTGCTGGCCGCCATTGCGCCGGACACCGTCATCCGGCTGGAGCCGGGAACCTACAACCTGTCCAGTGCCACAGGCTACGGCCTGCCCTCGGAAAACCCGTACTGCGCCTGGACGGAAAAGTACGACGGCTTTGAGCTGATGCTGCAAAACGTAAAGAACCTGACCATCCGCGGCAGCGGCAAGGTGAACACGACTCTGGAATGCGACCCCCGGTCTGCCAGCGTCATCAATCTGAAGAATTGCGAAAATGTCACGCTGGAGGATTTCACCGCCGGTCACACCCTGGAACTGGGTCAGTGCAGCAGCGGCGTTATTTACCTGCAAAACTGCACCGGCACCGACATGAACCGTCTGGGCATCTACGGCTGCGGCATGATCGGATTGCAGGCGGCGGATTCCAAGGACATTTCTCTCGCGGACAGCGACGTGTACGACTGCTCCAGCAGCGCCGCCGAGATCATCAGCTGCGAAAACGTCTCCATCTCCGGAACCCGCATTTACCGCATCGGCTCCGAGGAATACGGCGGATACACCTATTTTGATATTGGTTCCAGCCGGAATGTGACGGTGGAGAACTGCGAAATCAGCGACAGCAGCCTTATGTATCTGGCAATCGTTACCGGAAGCACCGTTCAGATGAAGGGCAATCTGTTCTCCAACAACCGCAGCCAGCTGGAAGCATTCAACTTCAAGTATGAGTACCACGAAGATACCCAGACGCCGGCAGACGAGTCGAGTATGGTTCTGGACGGCAACCGGTTTGAAAATTGCAGCGTCCGCCGCTGGTTTGGAGTCGACGGTACCGTCACGGACGGCGCGGGCAATCCTCTTACCGATGAGCAGATGAACAAGCTGTACTCCACAGGCGCGACGGAGCCGATCCAAGCGCAGCTGGAAATCCACGTTTCCACGGTGGACGAGCTGATCGCCGCCATCGGCCCCAATGTGGACATCGTGCTGGACGCGGAGCTTTACGACCTCAGCACCGCCACCGGCTACGGCACCTCCAAGGGCGATTATTACTACTGGCTGGACGAATTTGACGGCCCCCAGCTGGTCATCGACGGGGTGGACAATCTGACCATCCGCAGCAATGACGGCAGCGTAACGGGACACACCATCGCCGCCATTCCCCGCTACGCCAACGTCCTGACCTTCCAGTCGTGCAGCTACATCACCCTCTCCGGCTTCACCGCCGGTCACACAAGAGAGCCCGGTTACTGCATCGGCGGCGTTCTGCGGTTCCAGGACAGCGACCACATCACCGTGGACAAATGCGGTCTCTACGGTTGCGGCATTCTGGGCGTAGACGCGGAATACTGCACCGATATACGGGTCGCCAACTGCGACATCTACGAGTGCAGCCAGGGCGGCGTCCAGTTCTGGAGCTCCGAGGGCATTGTAATGGAAAACAACACCCTGCGGGATTTGGGCGGCAGCGACATGAGCTTCCACGACTGCAAGGACGTGACGGTGAACGGTGAAACCGTGATTCCCGCCAGTATGTTCTTCAGTCGGATCCTCAAGTCGGAGGAACAGCAGGGCACAGAGGAACTCAGCGCCTTCGTTACGGAGTTTGCGTATGCCTATTTTTACAGAGATATGGATACGCTGCCCCGGTTGCTCTCCAAGGACTACACAGGCGGAGTGGAAGCCTATTCCGGCAATACAAACGATGTGATCGTGTGCTGGCATGAGGTCACGGTGGACATGTGGAAAGAGGCAGACGCCAACGGCACCTATGAATTTGCCTACCCCTACCGCGAGAACGTTGACAGCGAAATTGCCTACCTGACCATCGTCGTTGTCAGAGAAAACGACGTATGGAAGGTCAGCCGCTACTCTCTGGCCGAATAAAACAAAACCAGTCCCTCCGGCCACGCCGGAGGGACTGAGTCTACCGAAAAAATGTCTCCGGCACGCGGCTGGAGACATTTTCGTTTGATTATGCCTTTTCCAGAGCCAGGGTTCTGGTGGTCAGGTCGCAGACCTCACGGGGTCCAAAGTACTGGATGGCGCCGGGGTAGGTGTAGCAGGTTTCCACAGCCCACTCGGCTCTGTGCTCGGCGAAGAACCGGAAGGGCTTGCCGTCCAGCTCCACCAGCGCCTTGCGGATAACGGGCTTGTCCTTGCCGTTTCTTCTCTCCATGTTCATCATCTTGGTGATGGGCATACCGCCTGCCACCCACTCCTCGGCGGGCTTGGACAGGTTGGAAACCTTGGACAAATACCCGGTGTAGCCGTACTGAATCAGCATGAAGGCGTTGTAGCCCAGAGAGTAGCAGTAGTCGGCGTCAAAGTTGGAGGGGAATGCGCAGCGGCCTTCGTAGCCCAGGAAGTGATGCTGGGTGGAGAACTTGCCGTTGTAAGTTCCGGCGGCCTTCCGGGCGGCCAGATTGTCTCTGACCAGAGCGGAGAACAGCTTCTCGGACTCGATGAGGGAAACCTGCACGTTGCCGTGGGGGTCGCGCTCCAAAAACAGCTGCTGCTGGATGCTCTGGGGCAGGATGGCGAACACATCCATGGACTGCTTGGTCAGACCATTCTTAATGAAGGCGTACTTCTCCTCCCAGGTGGGCAGAGCATTGAACTGGGCGGTCTTCTCCCCGGCCAGCAGCTCGTTGATCTCCGCGATCAGCACGGAGAATTCGGGGACGAACTCCACGATGCCCTCGGGGATGATGGCAACGCCGAAATTCCAGCCCTTCGCCGCCCGGGTGGCCACGGAGTCGGCAATGTAGTCCGCGATCTGGGCAAGGGACATCTTCTTCTCGGCCACTTCCTCGCCGATCAGGCAGATGTTGGGCTGGGTTTCCAGGGCGCATTCCAGCGCCACGTGGGAAGCGGAACGACCCATGACCTTGACAAAGTGCCAATACTTCTTGGCGGAGTTGGCGTCACGCTCGATGTTGCCGATGATCTCGCTGTAGGTCTTGGTGGCGGTGTCGAAGCCGAAGGAGCACTCGATGTCCTCGTTCTTCAGGTCGCCGTCGATGGTCTTGGGGCAACCGATGACCTGAATGCCGCTGTTGTGGGCGGCAAAGTACTCGGCGAGAACCGCGGCGTTGGTGTTGGAGTCGTCGCCGCCGATGATGACGATGGCGGTGATGCCGTGCTTCTTGCAGACGCCCTCGGCAACGGCGAACTGCTCCTCGGTTTCCAGCTTGGTTCTGCCGGAGCCGATGATGTCAAATCCGCCGGTGTTGCGGTACTGGTTGATGTATTCGTCGTCGAAGATCAGGTAGTTATCTTCCAGCAGACCGCTGGGGCCGCCCTTGAAGCCGTAGAGGACGTTTTCCTTGTCGCAGGCCTTCAGCGCGTCATACAGGCCGCAGATGACGTTGTGGCCGCCGGGCGCCTGACCGCCGGAAAGGATCACGCCCACGATCTGCTTCTTAGGCGCGGAGGTGTTCTTACCCTTCTGGAAGGTGATCTCGTTTTTGCCGTAGGTATTGGGGAACAGCGCCTTGATCTTTTCCTGATCCGCGACGCTCTCGGTGGCGCCGCCGCTGCACACACAAATATCAGAAATCCCGTTTCTGAGCATACCCGGAAGCTTGGGACTGTACTGGTATCTTGCTACCTGGAGAGGGGACAGTTTCATGGATGTATACACTCCTTACTGAATTTTGTTCAAAGGAGATTATACTCTATTTTTCGCCAAACGTAAATAGCAAAATTCTGATTTTTTCCCGGGAGAACTTTCAGGATTCCGGTTTTCCTTTCAAATTGGCACTGACGGCACCGCCGGGGGGCGTTTTTCTGGTGAAAATGAACATTTTGCCGGGACGGAAGTATCAAAATATTTATATTGAAAAACCCGAAAAATATGCTATAATGTCAGCGGAATAAAAGCGGGTCATGACCCGCAGTTTAAGAAAGGATGATTCCAAATGGCTCTTGTAACCACAACTGAGATGTTCAAGAAGGCTTACGACGGCGGCTACGCCATCGGCGCTTTCAACGTCAACAACATGGAAATCGTTCAGGGCATCACCGAGGCCTGCCGCGAGGAGAAGGCTCCCGTTATCCTGCAGGTCTCCAAGGGCGCCCGCGCCTATGCCAACCACACCTACCTGGTAAAGCTGGTGGAGGCTGCTGTCATCGAGTGCCCCGAGATCCCCATCGCTCTGCATCTGGATCACGGCCCCGACTTCGAGACCTGCAAGGCCTGCATCGACGGCGGCTTCACCTCCGTCATGATCGACGCCTCCTCCAAGCCCTTCGCCGAGAACATCGAGATCACCCGCAAGGTCGTTGAGTATGCTCATGACCACGGTGTCGTCGTTGAGGCTGAGCTGGGCACTCTGGCCGGCATCGAGGACGAAGTCAAGGTCGCTGCTCACGCCGCCTCCTACACCCGTCCCGAGGAAGTGGAAGAGTTCGTGACCAAGACCGGCTGCGATTCTCTGGCCATCGCCATCGGCACCAGCCACGGCGCTTACAAGTTCACCGCCGCACAGTGCACCCGCAACGAGCAGGGCATTCTGGTTCCGCCTCCCCTGCGCTTCGACGTTCTGGAGGAAGTCTCCCGCCGTCTGCCCGGCTTCCCCATCGTTCTGCACGGTTCTTCTTCCGTTCCTCAGAACTACGTGAAGATGATCAACGAGAACGGCGGCAAGATGCCCGATGCTGTGGGTATCCCCGAAGAGCAGCTGCGCCACGCTGCCGAGCTGTCCGTCTGCAAGATCAACATCGACTCCGACCTGCGTCTTGCCATGACCGGCACCATCCGTCAGTTCTTCAACGAGCATCCCGACAAGTTTGACCCCCGCGAGTACCTGAAGCCCGCCCGTGCCAACATCAAGGAACTGGTTCGCCACAAGCTGGTGGACGTTCTGGGCTGCGCCGGCAAGGCCTGATCGTCAATACCCATTTGATTGGCTCCCGAACATTCGGGAGCCAATTTTTACTGTGCGGACGCCCCCCTTGCCCCTCCCTATGGGAGGGGTGTCTGAGCGAAGTAAACTGTACCCATAAAAATGGACACGGAGGGTGAGGGGTATCCCTGAAAAGTGGACATCCCTCAGAGGGGAAAACCCCAATTCGTGGACAGTATCATGAGGTTGCAGGATAGGCATGATAACTGCAATAACAATCTTTTTGTAACACTAGTATCAGATTGTCACGGGCTGTGATTTGCCCAAGCATATCCATTTCCTTTCTGAACCGGGATTTGTCAAGGAGTATTTTGCGAGGCAGTGCGCAATACGCATTGACAAAGCGCAGGAGTGATGTTATAATCATACCGTTATCAAGAATGATGTTATTGCAGAGCGCGAGGCGGAAACATGGCCAAAAGGGATCACTCCCTGGAGGACGGGATCGTTCAGGCTGCATACTCGGAGTTTCTTACCTACGGCTTTCAGAAAGCCTCGCTTCACAAGATCGCTGACAAAGCCGGTGTCACCACGGGGGCAATCTACACAAGGTACAAGAATAAAGACGCACTGTTTGGCAGTTTGCTTCAGGATTTTTTGATCCGCTTATTTGGCATGCCTTTTTGCAGAAAAGTGCATCCCGCACGGGGATTGACTCATTTTTACAGAAATACTCTTGTTGACTTCGCCACTAACTTAGTGGCGTTGGTATATTGCGCCTCCCTCAGTTTTTTGCGCTTTGGGGAGGTTTCCGATAACCACCGATTAAACAATTTGGAGGTATTTTTATGAGAACAAGAAGTAAGCTTTCTATACTGCTCAGCGTCCTGCTGTGCTGTACTATGCTTGCGGGATTGCTGCCCACCGTCGCATTTGCTGAGGATAGTACCACCGTATCCTCGGAGAACGGTGCAGACACGTCCTCGAAGAACAGTGCAGACACGTCCTCGAAGAACAGTGCAGACACGACCTCGGAGAACGGTGCAGACACGACCCCGGAGAACGGTACAGGCACGTCCTCGGAGAACGGTGCAGGCACGTCCTCGGAGAACGGTGCAGGCACGTCCTCGGAGAACGGCACCGCCGCGCCCGCGGCTGCGCCCTCGGCCGCGCCTTCCGTTGCATGGATTGGGGAAACCGGATACCCGACATTGGAGGAGGCGGTAAATGCCGCTGCAAGCGGTGATACCATCGTACTTGGGGAAGGGAATTCACGCTTTACAAAAAAGGTGCAGATACAAAAGGAAAAAACCTCACATTTGTGGGGCAGGGAGCCGATAAAACCGCATGGGGCATTGGTGCAACGTTGCCTGATCCGGCTTATTTTGGGACGGAATACAATGGCGATTATAGTTTCGACGGCTCCGGCACAATCACATTTCGGAATATGACCTTGCAATCGGGTTCAGCCGATTATCTTGGCTTTATTCGCGCAGATAAGACCGTCGTTGAAAACTGCGTAATAAACGGCAAGACCTTTTATTGGGGCTACACCTCCGCCACATTCAGAAATACAACCTTTTTCTGTCCGAACGGCGATTATGCAGTATGGACATATAGCTCGCCGGAAATGACCTTTGATGGCTGTACCTTTAATTCTTCCGGAAAAACGATCAATGTCTACACGGACTACGGTGCCGGGAAATGTGATATTACCGTGAATTTCAAAAATTGCACTGTCAAATCCGAGGCAGCCATCAAGAATGTACTGAATATCAACGACAGCAACATGGGCAACTATAAGTACCGCATTCACATTTCCGGAAATAATTCCATCAATGGCTCGGTGTACCGCGATAAAGTCACCTGCAGCAGATGGTTCGGCTTCGGCGGAAAGCCCGGGAACAACACCGGAAGAAGCGTTGTCACCTTTGATAGCACTCCCGTTTTTGAGAACGGCGAAATGCTCGGCCATGAGTTACATCCGGAGTATACCGACGGCTACAAGGACAATGCTTACACGGTAACCGCAACCGAATGGGTAAAGGCAGAGGGCGGTACACATTATACCAGATCCGTGAAAAAGGTCTGCGATTACTGTGGCTACGATGCTGAGACGAAGGAAACTGGCTATTCTGTAACGTATACCGACGGTGTAGATAGCGCGGAGATATTTGAGGATCAGAGTACCGTGGTGCCGGAGAATGCCGGAACACCCGCATTTGATGGCACTCCCGCCCGGGAAGGCTATGTTTTCAGCGGCTGGGCTCCTGTAATTGCTGACAGGGTGACCCAAAACGCCACCTATGCTGCCACCTGGAAGACTGATGCCAACGGAAACGGGAAGGCGGACGAGGACGAGGAAAAGTACACCGTGACCTACACCGATGGCGTGGATAATGAGGAAGTCTTTGCCGATCAGGCTTATGGCAATCTGCTGTCCGGCACCGATACCCCCGCTTTAAAAGTAACTCCCACCCGTGAGGGCTATCGGTTTGGCGGTTGGGATCCTGAGGTTTCCAAGACCGTGACAAAGAATGTCACCTACACCGCCAAGTGGGAGAAACTCTACACCGTGACCTACACCGACGGCGCAAAGGGTAAGGCGTTCAAGGATCAGGTTTATGACAACCTGCCGTCCGGCACCGCGACCCCCGCGTTCGACGGCAAGCCCACCCGCAGGGGCTACACTTTCAGCGACTGGGCGCCAAAGGTCTCCAACACCGTGACCAAGGATGTCACCTATGTCGCCCAGTGGAAGTCCAACTCCGGCAAGGACAATGTCCCCAAGACCGGCAGCGGTGAGATTGCCATGATTCTGGGCAGCGTTCTGATGTTCTCCTTCTGCGGCGCGGCTGCTGTCTGCGTCTACGACCGCAAGAGAAGACAGGGTTAAGAAAACAACGTAAACTGTTGAACGAGGGCGGTGGCGGAGATTCCGTCGCCGCCCTTTTCCGGCGGATGCCCTGGGGCATCCCATATTGAGAGGAAAGAAACATGGCAAACAGGCAAGGCAAATTCCAGACACCCCGCACCCCCGTCCCGCCCCGCCGCAATGACGCCGGGCAGCGCAGACGGAGAAGAAGAGGCCCCAATCCCCTTTTCATCATCCTCGTGGCAGTGTTCTGCGTCGCGCTGATCGCGGTGGCTGCCATCCTGATCCATATGGGCAAAGCCCGCAGTGATTTCCGCAAACTCTCCGAAATGGTGGAGGAAAACGCCACGGCCACCGCTGCCCCCGTGGAGACCACGCCGCCGGAGACCCAATCCACCGGGCCGACCACGGAAACCACCGTCCCCACGGAGCCTGAGCCGACGGAGCCGGTGATGCTGGCGAAATACGCCCCCCTGTATGAGCAGAACCACGATCTGTTTGGCTGGCTGCGCATCGACGGCACCGTCATCGACTACCCGGTGATGCACACCCCCACCGATCCGGAAAAATATCTGCACACGAATTTTAACCGGGAGTACAGCTTCGGCGGCATTCCCTTCATCGACGCCAACTGCTCCGCCGACAGCGACAATCTGCTGATCTACGGCCACAACATGCTGGACGGCAGCATGTTCCGCTCCCTGCCCAAGTATGAGAGCAAATCCTACTGGCAGGCGCACCCCACCATCCACTTTGACACCCTCTACGAGGAGGGCGAGTACGAGGTGCTTGCGGCCTTCTATGACCGGGTCTATTACACCTACGAGAACTGCTTCAAGTTCTATCAGTTCATCGACGCGGCGGACGAAGCGGACTTCAACAACGCCATCTCGAATTTCCGCTCCAAGGCGCTCTACGACACCGGCGTCACCGCCACCTACGGCGACAAGCTCATCACGCTGGTGACCTGCGCCTACCACGTGGAGGACGGCCGCTTCGTTGTCGTCGCCCGAAAAAAGTGACCGTCATTCCATCCCCGCATATAACAGGGCTGTCTCATGGAGACGGCCCTGTTTTTTGCCTAATTGCAGAAAATCGACGTCTTTTCCCATTGACTTTTGGTGTGATATTGCGTATAATTCAGGCATAAAGGTAATGATGGCGTTACCGTGCAGACGGTCTGTGCCTCCGGCATGGATCGCCAAATGAAAGGAGAGTATTTCAAGATGAAAAACCATGGTTTGCGCAGAATTTTCAGTCTGTTTCTGGCACTGTTCATGGTCTTCACACTTCTGCCCACGACTGCGTTGGCAGAGGATACGACGGGGGCTGACGAAACCCAGCCCAAGACCGTCGTAGTGAACGAGGGCGAGAAGAAGACCGACCCCCCCGCGCAGGAGCAGCCTAAGAACGAGAATCCCCCTGCACCGGAAGAGCCGAAAACATTCACCGTTACATACACTGACGGTGCAGACGGCGCAGTATTTCCCAATCAGGTCAGCAACCTGCCGGCTGGTACCGCGACCCCCGCTTTCAGCGGCACCCTTGCCCGGGACGGCTATACCTTCGCCGGCTGGAATCCCGCCGTTGCGGAAACCGTGACTGCGAATGTCACCTATGTTGCCCAATGGGAGGCGGGCAAGACCAATCCAAGAAGAGTGACCGTGCCGCCGATTCCCGACCCCGGTGTAGCTCCCGCCGCTTTGAACACCGGGCATAAGATCGATGTCCGATTCACCGTCCTGTATGTGGGTGATGAATTCAACATTGGCTACAATTACGGTTCTTCCGAAAAGACCCAGTTTGTTTGCCAGTACAAGACGAATCACTCCGACACCGCATCCACGAACCACACGATCGCGATTTCTGACATTAAGGCCGCCGCAGGCCGCGCTTCTGTCAACAGCGGTTACCAGATCGTCGGTTGGTCGAAAGAATCCAACGCGAATCCCACAACGTGGTCGCTTAACAAGAGCGGTACGACCGCCTGCAATAAGGGCACTACGATCTATCTCGTAGCGAAGAACCCCAATCCCACCACGAAATATACATACACGCTGAACTATGATGCCAATGGCGGCACCGGCGCGCCCAGTGCTGATTCGTGGTCTACAACAGATGCAGCTATCAGATACCACTCCTTTACAGTGAAGAATACCATTCCCACCCGGGAAGGCTATGTCTTTAAGGGCTGGAAGGCCAATGACGGGTCTGATACAATCTACACTGGTGGCACGCTGTGTTCCGTATCCCAGTATGGCAATGATGTTGTCAAGAATGGCAACACCTGGACCAGAACGCTGTACGCCGTGTGGGAAGAAGCAACTCCCCCCAAGCCCGACAAGCCCACCGCTCCCGGTGAGGGCGACCTCAGCGGTCTGATCGATAATATCACCGTCAACTGCACCAACGGCAAGGCTGCCCACGAGCTTAAGACCAAGGGCTACACTTTGATTTCCGGCTCCTACACCACCAGTGAGGTTGCAGGCGACGCCGAAAACGGCTACACCTACACTGTCACCATCAACTCTCAGAAGTATGTGGAGCAGTTCGACACCGATACCGGCGCTGCCCATGATCCCAAGGGCGTCAACGCGACCGTTACCCTGAAATACACGGATAATGGCTGGACTGTTGAGAGCGGCGCCCCCGTTGTTTTCGACGTCGCGTGCGTGACGGAGATTGTTCCGCCCACAAAGCCCGGTGCTGAAGATCTGGCCAAGCTGGAAGCGCCCGTGGAAGTGGCCTGCACCACGAAGCCCGAGACGCACACCGCCGCATCCTTCGCGCTGATCGAGGGAACATACAACATCGGCGATGTCTCCGGCAACGAAACCGACGGCTACACCTGTGACATTATCATCACTGCTGATGAGTATGTAACGAAGTACAACACCGACTTCGGCAAGCACACCCTGACCGGTGACAACACCAAGCCCCTTACGCTGAAATATGTAGAGGGTCGGTGGGTTGTCAATGACCCCGTTACCTTCCCTGTCGAGTGCGAAGAAGAGCTGTTCCCCGTCCACCTTGTGATTTATCGCAACGGCGACACCTCGAAGGCTTATAAGGACATCGCGCTCGAAAGCCAGCCGAAGGGGCATGTCATTGACCTGTCCACGATCGACATTGCCGACTATTACACCGGGAACTACGAGTTCTACGGCTGGTACGACGACGGCCTGTTTAATATCTACAAGAGCGACCCCGCAAATCCCCCTGCCGGTCTGAAGGAGAAAACCGTCAACGGGTGGACGAATTTGAAGTGCATGGTCTATGACAAGTACCAGGTCGTTTACTTCCAGAGTGAGGAAGCCTTGAGAGACTTCCAGAATGACCACAGCAAGACCGAAGGTCGGCTGTACAGCACCACTGCGCCCTTTGGTTCGACCCTTCCCACCGCGGACGCTCCCACCCCGACCCGCACCGGCTACACCTTCAAGTTCTGGAGCCGTGAGGGTCAGAACAGCGACGTAACCGGCCAGACCGTGAACGGCTGGACGAATCTGTACGCCGTTTGGGAAAAGAACACCTACACCGTGACCTACACCGACGGTGTGAACGGCGAGGCATTCGCGGATCAGGCTTATACGGCAAAGTACGAGGATACCACCCCCGCTTTCGAGGGCACTCCCGCCCGCGCGGGCTACAAGTTCCTCGGCTGGGAACCCACGGTTGCTGAAACCGTGACCGAAAATGCGACCTACGTCGCTCAGTGGGAAAAGCTCTACACCGTTACTTACACCGACGGCGTGGACGGAAAAGCCTTTAAGGACGATGTCCATTCCGATCTGGAGAAGGACACCAAGACTCCCGCTTTCTCCGGCGGCACTCCCACCCGTAAGGGCTTTGTGTTCGACGGCTGGAACCCCGAGGTCGCTGAGACCGTAACCGAGGATGTCACCTACACCGCTCAGTGGAAGCCCGTCCAGCCCGATAAGAAGGCCATTGAGAACGCGATTGGCAGAGGCGTGGCGGTTGTCTGCGATAACCAGAACGTCAACCACGGCGAAAAGAAGTATAAGCCGACGCTGGGCGAGTACACCGTCAGCGATGTCATGGGCACCGCCGCCGATGGCTACACCTGCACCGTTACCGTCAGGGCAGCCAAGTTCATCGAGAAGTACAGCTCCGATATGGGCGACGCGGTTCATACGCTGATTGCCGGTGAACCCGCCGAAAAGACCATTGAACTGAAGTGGAATGGCGAAAAGTGGGTCGCTGAGACCGAACTGCCTGTCACCTTCCATACCCTGTGCCCCCCCGAGCAGCCCAGCAAGAAGGACATTGAGGGTGCGATCGGCAGAGGCGTAAAGATCGTCTGCGATAACCAGAACGTCAACCACTGGGGCAAGGATTACAAGCCGACGCAGGGTGAGTACACCGTCAGCGACGTCACCGGTACCGCCTCCGAGGGCTATACCTGCACCATCACTGTCAAGGCAGCCAAGATCATCGAGAAGTACAGCTCCGATATGGGCAAGACCCATGCGCTGATCGTCGGCGAGCAGGCTGAGAAGACCGTCGAGCTGAAGTGGAATGGCGAAAAGTGGGTCGCGAAGACCGAACTGCCCATCACCTTCCACGTCGAGTGCCCCCCCGAAAAGCCCACCTACGATGAACTGAAGGGGCTGGGCATCAACGCGAAGGTGGACTGCACGACCACCACCGCGCACAACGGCAAGTCCTACACGCTCATCGAAGGCACTTACAACGTCTCCGACCCCGAGCGCAAGGGAACTGCGTACACCTGCATCCTCACCGTAAACGCAAAGGATTACGTTGCCAAGTACAACGCAGAAGAGAATGTTGGCCCCCACACCCTTGATGACCGTGACAGCAAGACCATCGAGCTGACCTGGAATGGTGAGAAGTGGACGGCTGCGGAAACCAGAGTCACCTTCAACGCCAAGTGCGAGCTTCTTACCGTTACCTACACCGACGGTGTGAAGGGCGAGGAAGTCTTCGAGGATGTCGTCTACAAAGACATCCCCTACGGCACCAGCACCCCCGCCTTCGGCACGAAGGATCCCACTCGTGAGGGCTACAAGTTCGTCGGTTGGGAACCCGAAGTCGCCGAGACCGTGACCAAGAACGTGACCTACACCGCCAAGTGGGAGAAGCTCTACACCGTTACCTACACCGACGGCGTGAAGGGCAAGGCGTTCAAGGATCAGGTCTACAAGGATCTTGAAACTGGCACCGACACCCCCAAGTTCGATGGCAAGCCCAAGCGCAGCGGCTACACCTTCACCGGTTGGTCCCCCAAGGTCACCGACACCGTGACCAAGGACGTGACCTATGTCGCTCAGTGGAAGTCCGTGAAGAACGGCAAGGACAACGTTCCCAAGACCGGCGACAGCGAGATCGTCATGGTTCTTGGCAGCGTGCTGCTGTTCTCCTTCTGCGGCGCGGCTGCTGTAAGCGTCTACGACCGCAAGAGAAAACATTTCTGAAATACGCAAGGGAGGCGACGGATTTCCGTCGCCTCCCATTTTTTGCCCCCATAACGCGGCTGCCCCCACTCCGGCATTGACTTTTTCTGCCTGATGAACTATATTATACGTGCATTTATATGAAGAAAAGGTGATAACGATGTACATAGATGATTATAGGCGCTGGCTGAGCGCTGATCTGGAAGATCCCGCCCTCACCGACGAACTGAGGAAAATCGAGGGACAGGACAATGAGATCAAGGAGCGCTTTGCTGTGGCGCTGAAATTTGGCACCGCCGGTCTGCGGGGCATTCTGGGTGCGGGCAGCAACCGGATGAATATTTACGTTGTCCGGCAGGCCACCCAGGGACTGGCGAACTGGGTCAAGACCCAGGGCGGCAGCCAGCTGGTCGCCATTTCCTATGACAGCCGCATCAATTCCGACGTATTTGCCAGAAACGCCGCCTGCGTTCTGGCTGCCAACGGCATTCGGGTGCGGATTTACGACGCGCTGATGCCTGTCCCCGCCCTGTCCTTTGCCACCCGGTACTACAAGGCGAATGCCGGCATCATGATCACCGCCTCCCACAACCCCGCCAAATACAATGGCTTCAAGGCCTACGGCCCCGACGGCTGCCAGATGACGGACGATGCCGCCGCCGTGGTATACGCGGAAATTCAGAAAACCGACATTCTCACCGGCGCGAAGATGATGGCCTTTGAAGACGGCATCGCCCAGGGTCTGATCGAATATGTGGGTGACGACTGCAAGGAAGCGCTGTACAGCGCCATTGAAGCCTGCGCCGTCCGCCCCGGCATCTGCAAAACCGCCGGACTGAAGCTGGTGTACTCCCCCCTGAACGGCTCCGGTCTGGTGCCGGTCACCCGGGTGCTTCATGACATCGGCATTGACGACATCACCATTGTCCCCGAGCAGCAGTACCCCGACGGCAACTTCCCCACCTGCCCCTATCCCAACCCGGAGATTTTCGAGGCACTGCGGCTTGGTCTGGAGCTGGCCGAGAAGACCGGCGCCGATCTGATGCTGGCCACCGACCCCGACGCCGACCGGGTTGGCATTGCCATCCGTTGCCCCGACGGCTCCTATGAGCTGGTCTCCGGCAACGAGGTGGGCGTGCTGCTGCTGGATTACATCTGTCAGGGCCGCATTGAAAAGGGCACCATGCCCAAGCGCCCCGTGGCGGTAAAGTCTCTGGTCTCCACCCCCCTCGCGGACATCGTGGCCGCGGATTACGGCGTGGAAATGCGCAACGTTCTCACCGGCTTCAAGTGGATTGGCGACCAGATTGCCAAGCTGGAGGCCGCCGGTGAGGTGGATCGCTTCATTCTGGGCTTCGAGGAATCCTACGGCTACCTTGCAGGCCCTTACGTCCGGGACAAGGACGCCATCATTGGCTCCATGCTGATCTGTGAAATGGCGGCCTACTACCGTTCCATCGGCTCGTCCATCAAGGCGCGGCTGGAGGCCATTTACGCCAAGTACGGCCGGTATCTGAACAAGGTGAACTCCTTTGAGTTCCCCGGCCTGTCCGGCATGGACAAGATGGCCGGTATCATGGCCTCTCTGCGGGAGAAGCCCCCTGTAGAGATTGGCGGCTACAAAGTGACCAAAATCACCGACTACCAGAACACCGCTCAGACCGGCCTGCCCGCCGCCAATGTGCTGGTGTACAATCTGGAAGGCGGCGCGACGGTCATCGTCCGCCCCTCCGGCACCGAGCCGAAGATCAAGACCTATTTCACCACTCTGGGCAAGGATCTGGCGGAAGCCGAAGCACAGGAAAAGGTTCTCGCCGACGCTTTGAAGCCTATTCTCGCGTAATTCCGTGCAAAAAAGGCAAGCCGAAAAACGGCTTGCCTTTTTTGAACATTGTACATTACTCGATGATCCGGATCCAGCCTTTGGGGGCTTCCAGGCGACCCATCTGGATGCCGGTGAGGGTATCGTAAAGCTTCTGGATGGTGGGGCCCATACCCACGTAGTGAATTTCCTTGCCGTGATCCACAATGGTGCCCACAGGGGAGATGACCGCCGCCGTGCCGCACAGGCCGCACTCGGCAAATTCGCCGATCTCTGCCAACTCCACGGGGCGCTCCTCCACCTCCATGCCGAGATAATCCTTCGCCACCTGCAGCAGGCTGCGCCGGGTGATGGAGGGGAGAATGGTGTCGGACTTGGGGGTGACCAGCTTGCCGTCCTTGGTGACAAAGATCACGTTGGCGCCGCCGGTCTCCTCAATGTGGGTGCGGGTGGCGGAGTCCACGTAGACGTTCTCGTCAAAGCCCTTCTCGTGGGCATCCACAATGTTGTAAAGGCTCATGGCGTAGTTTAAGCCCGCCTTGACGTCGCCGGTGCCCTTGGGCGCCGCCCGGTCAAGATCGGAGATGCGCAGCTTCAGGGGCTTGATGCCGCCCTTGAAATAGGGGCCGACCGGGGTGACGAACACCCGGAACTGATACTCCGTCGCGGGCTTGACGCCGATGATGGCGTCGCTGCCGAACATGAACGGACGGACGTACAGCGTCGCGCCGGAGCCGTAGGGCGGCACCCACTGGGAGTTTGCGCGGACGGTCTCCACTACGGCCTGCACGAACCTGTCCTCGGGGAACACGGGCATTTTCAGGCGGCGGCAGGAACTGGCCATCCGCTGGGCGTTCAGGTCAGGGCGGAAGCAGACGATGCGTCCATCCTCGGTGGTGTAGGCTTTCAGCCCCTCAAAGCAGGTCTGGGCGTATTGCAGAACGCAGGCGCACTCGCTCATGGTAATGGTGGCCTGATCGGTCAGGCAGCCGTCATCCCACTGGCCGTTTCGGAAATTGGAGACATAGCGCATGTCGGTCTGGACGTAGCCAAATCCCAGATTGCCCCAGTCAATATCTTTTCTTTCCATTGTAAACACCTCTCTGAAATTTTATTTCCCAATTCTAGCACCGCAGGAGGCGCAAGTCAAGCATTTGGCGCGGAAAAAAGTATCTCATACAGGGACATTTGTCTTTTTCAGAGGAACCCACAAAAACCGCCCCTTCTTCCCCCCTTTTTCCTGCGAAAAACTCCAAAAGGGACTTGTATTCAATATGGTAAAGTGGTAAAGTATAGGAAAGCACCCCAGAAGAAAGGACTCCGTGTTATGGATATCGTTCGACATCCCGGTGAAGATCTGTTTTTCGAGGCCATTCTGTCCCTGCGGACGGTGGAGGACTGCCGCCTGTTTTTTGAGGACGTGGCCACCATCAAGGAATTGCAGGCCATGTCCCAGCGGTTCCGGGTCGCCTGCCTGCTGGACGGGGGCGAAAACTATATTGAGGTCTCGGAATCCACCGGCGCCAGCTCGGCCACCATCAGCCGGGTCAACCGGTGCCTGCTCTACGGCGGCGGCTACCGGACGGCGCTGGACAGGCTCAAGGAATCGGGAGTCCTCCCGGAAGGCGAAGAAAAATAAAACAGGGTACACCCCTTGGCTCTCCCTCTGGGAGAGCCGTCACCGAAGGTGACTGAGAGGGCTTTTTCCCTCTCCGTCTTCGCTTCGCTCAACCGCCTCTCCCAGAAAGAGACAAGGGGGCAGTTCAATCGCGCCCCTATGCCCAAAAGCCCCGCCGTTTTCGGGTGTATCCATGTCCATTTTTCCCAATTGACAACCACTTCTGCCCATGCTATAATTTAACGGATAAGTTCAGCGGCTCATCCCGCCCGTCTTGCCGCTTTTCCGGCAGGGCGTTTTGCTATGCAAAAGCATAGCAAAATAAGAAATGTACCATTTCCTCGCCCCTGCGGGGCAACCGGAAATGATGCACAAAAAACTTCATGCGCCGGTATTTGCGCATTTTCGTGGAGCGGTGCTCATGCATGAAGTTTTTACAGAAAGGAGATCAGCATGACGGATATGACGAAAGCCAAGGTTTACGCTGCTTCTTTGGGGTCCGTATTTTCCGAAGGGGTTTGTTTCTCCCTTTTCGCCCCCGGTCTTTCCGGGTTCGATTCTTCTGAATATGTTATTTTTCCCGGCTTTTGTGACGTGCATGTGCATTTCAGAGAGCCGGGTTTTTCTTATAAGGAGACCATCGCCACAGGCAGCCGGGCAGCCGCCCGGGGCGGCTATACCGCGGTCTGCACCATGCCCAACCTGAACCCGGTGCCGGACAGTGTGGAGAATCTTGGGGTTCAGCGCCGTCTCATCGAGGAAACCGCCTGCATTCACGTCTACCCCTACGGTGCCATCACAATCGGCGAACAGGGCGAAGCGCTTTCCGACCTGGAGGGCATGGCGCCCGACGTAGTGGGGTTTTCCGACGACGGCCGGGGCGTGCAGAGTGACGACCTGATGCGGCAGGCCATGCTCCGTGCAAAAGCCCTCGGGAAGCCCATTGTCGCCCACTGCGAGGTCAACTCGCTCTTGCGGGGCGGGTACATCCACGACGGTGATTATGCCAAAGCCCATGGCCATCGGGGCATCTGCTCCGAAAGCGAATGGGGGCAAATTGCCCGGGATTTGCAGCTGGTAAAAGAAACCGGCTGTGCCTACCACGTCTGCCACGTCTCCGCCAAGGAAAGCGTGGCGCTCATCCGCAAGGCCAAGGCCGAGGGACTGGACGTGACCTGCGAGACCGGCCCCCACTATCTGGTGATGGACGACAGCGACCTGCAGGAGGACGGCCGTTTCAAAATGAACCCGCCCCTGCGAGAAAAGGAAGACCGGGAGGCCCTGATTCATGGAATTCTGGACGGCACCATCGACATGATCGCCACCGACCACGCCCCCCACTCCGCCGAGGAAAAATCCTGCGGCCTGGAAAAAAGCGCCTTCGGCATTGTGGGCATTGAGACCGCTTTTCCGATTTTGTATACCTGTCTGGTAAAACCGGGCATTCTAAGCCTGAACAAACTATTGGAGCTTTTGTGCGTCAATCCCCGCAGACGCTTCGGTCTTCCTCTGGGGACAGACTACAGCATCTGGGACTTGAACGCCGCATACGCCATCGACCCGAAGGACTTTCTTTCCAAGGGCAGAGCCACGCCCTTCGCGGGCTGGCAGGTCAATGGAAAGTGCATCGCCACCATCTGTGACGGAAAGCTGGTATACGCCGCTCCGGAAACCCATACTGCCAAATAACGAGAGGAGAAACACCATGGCAAAAAGAACCGACATCAAGAAAATTCTCATCATTGGCTCCGGCCCCATCGTCATCGGTCAGGCTGCTGAGTTTGACTACGCCGGGACGCAGGCCTGTCTTGCCCTGAAAGAAGAGGGCTACGAGGTGGTGCTGTGCAACTCCAACCCCGCCACCATCATGACCGACACCATCATCGCCGACAAGGTCTACATGGAGCCGCTGACGCTGGAATATATCGCCAAGATCATCCGCTACGAGCGTCCCGACGCCATCATCCCCGGCATCGGCGGTCAGACGGGTCTGAATCTGGCCATGCAGCTGGAAAAGAAGGGCATTTTGCGGGAATGCCGGGTCAGGCTGCTGGGCACCTCCAGCGAGTCCATCGAGCGTGCCGAAGATCGTGAGCTTTTCAAGGAGCTGTGCCAGTCCATCGGCGAGCCGGTCATCCCCTCCGAAATTTCCTACTCCCTGGAGGAGGCCAAGGAGGCCGCCAAGCGCATCGGCTACCCCGTGGTGCTTCGCCCCGCCTTTACTCTGGGCGGCACCGGCGGCGGCTTTGCTTACAATGAAGACGAGCTGGTGGAGATTGGTCTCAACGCCTTTGCCCTCTCCCCTGTTCATCAGGTTCTGGTGGAAAAGTCCGTCAAGGGCTACAAGGAGATCGAATTCGAGGTCATGCGGGATTCGGGTGACCACGCCATCACCATCTGCGGCATGGAGAACATCGACCCCGTGGGCGTCCACACCGGCGACAGCATGGTGGTCGCCCCCATCATGACCCTCAGCGACCACGACATGAAGATGCTCAACGACTCCGCCATCAAAATCATCCGGGCGCTGAAGGTGGAGGGCGGCTGCAACGTCCAGTTTGCCCTTGACCCCAATTCCTCCAGATACTATCTCATTGAGGTCAATCCCCGGGTCTCCCGTTCCTCCGCGCTGGCCTCCAAGGCCTCCGGCTACCCCATTGCCCGGGTCACCGCGAAAATCGCCGTGGGCATGGCGCTGGAGGACATCAAAATTGCCAACACCAACGCCGCCTTTGAGCCGAAGCTGGACTACGTCATCACCAAGCTGCCCCGGTTCCCCTTCGACAAGTTCACCTCCGCCATCAACATTCTGGGTACCCAGATGATGGCCACCGGCGAGGTCATGGGCATCGGCTCCAATCTGGAGGAATCCCTGCTCAAGGGCATCCGCTCTCTGGAGGTAGGCGCGAACCACATCTACCATCACAAATTCGACGACATGACCACGGAGGAGCTGCTGGACTATATCAGCGTGTTCCGCTCCGACAACATCTTCGCCATTGCGGAAATGGTCTACCGGGGTGTCACCGTGGAGCAGATTCATGAGATCACCGCCATTGACGTGTATTTCCTGAACGCCATCAAGCGCATTGTGGATATGGAAGAATACCTGAAGCTCCACGTCAAAGAGCCGGAAGCCCTTCTGGACGCGAAGAAGATGGGCTTCAGCGATAAATATGTGAGCAGGCTCTGGAAATGCTCCGAGACGGACGTGTCCGATTTCCGCAGAGAACACGGTATGTTCCCGGCCTTCCGTATGGTGGACACCTGCCACACCGGCGCGTATATCCCCTACTTCTACTCCTCCTACACCGGCGGGAACGTCTCCCGGCTGACAAACAAAAAGAAGATCGTGGTGCTGGGCGCAGGCCCCATCCGCATCGGTCAGGGCGTGGAATTCGACTACTCCACCGTCCACGCCGTCATGACCATCAAGAAGGCGGGCTACGAGGCCATCATCATCAACAACAACCCCGAGACCGTCTCCACCGACTACACCACCGCCGACAAGCTGTACTTCGAGCCTCTGACCCCCGAGGATGTGATGAACATCATCGACTTTGAAAAGCCCGACGGCGTGATCGCGTCTCTGGGCGGTCAGACCGCCATCAATCTGGCCCAGCCCCTCCATGACCGGGGCGTGAAGATCATCGGCACCGGCTGCGAGGCCATCGACAGAGCCGAAAACCGGGACGCCTTTGAAAAGCTCCTGAAGGAGCTGAACATCCCCCAGCCCAAGGGCAGAGCCGTCACCAAAATCGAGGACGGTCTCGCGGCGGCAAACGAGATCGGCTACCCCGTGCTGGTGCGTCCCAGCTTCGTGCTGGGCGGCCGCGCCATGCAGATCGTGGCGAACGAGAGCCAGCTGCGCCGCTACCTGAAAAGCGCCGTGGAAATCGACGAGGACAAGCCCGTTCTGGTGGACAAGTACATTCAGGGTCGGGAAGTGGAGATCGACGCCATCTGCGACGGGCGGGACGTGTTCGTCCCCGGCATTATGGAGCTGGTGGAGCGCACCGGCGTCCACTCCGGCGACTCCATCTCCGTCTACCCCTCCTTCTCCATCTCCGACAAGGTCAAGGGCATCATTCTGCAATACGCCAAGAAGCTGGGTCTGGGCATCGGCATTGTCGGCCTGTTCAACGTGCAGTTCATCGTCGACCCGGAGGACAACGTGTCCGTCATCGAGGTCAACCCCCGTTCCTCCCGCACGGTGCCCTTCCTGAGCAAGGCCACGGGCTACAGCCTGGCGGACATTGCCACCGACGTGATTCTGGGTCTGAGCCTGAAGGAGCAGGGCTTCTTCGACATCTACCCCGCCGAAAAGGAGCGCTGGTACGTCAAAGCGCCGGTGTTCTCCTTCAATAAAATTCGCGGTCTGGACGCCTATCTGACTCCCGAAATGAAGTCCACCGGCGAGGCCATCGGCTATGACCGCACCATGACCCGCGCCCTGTACAAGGCGCTGCAGGCCTCCGGCATGAAGCTGCAGAACTACGGCACCGTCCTTGCCACCATCGCCGACCGGGACAAGGAGGAAGCGCTGCCCCTGATCCGCCGGTTCTACCGTCTGGGCTTCAACATCGAGGCCACCGCCGGAACTGCCACATTCCTGAAGGAAAACGGCATCCGCACCCACGTTCTGGGCAAGATCAGCGACGGCAGCGACGAAATCCCCAACGCCCTGCGTCAGGGACACATTGCCTACGTCATCAACACCCGTGACCCCGGCTCCAGCGGCCGGGACGGCATAAAAATCCGCCGGATTGCCACGGAGCATAACGTGACGCTGTTTACCGCGCTGGACACCATCCGGGTTCTGCTGGATGTGCTGGAAGAAACCACGCTGACCATCTCCACCATCGACGCCTGAGCGGGCAGCGCCCGCAGGCAATGCGTTTCTCCCTGCGTCCCATGACCAACACCATTGGGTGGGCAGCTCGATTCTCTACGCATACACACGATGTACAATCCATTTTCCGGAAGGAGCGACCATGAAACAGAGCATTTTCACGATTCTTTCCAATACCCCGCTGACGGACTGCGTCTACAAAATGGTGCTTTCCGGCGACACCTCCGCCATTACCGCCCCGGGGCAGTTTGTCAACATTCAAATCACCGGGAAATTCCTCCGCCGTCCCATTTCCGTGTGCGACTATGACGGGGATACCCTCACCATCGTCTACAAGGTGGTGGGCAAGGGTACGGAAATCCTCTCCCGGATGGTTCCCGGGGAGAAGCTGGACATCCTGACCGGCCTTGGCAACGGCTACGACCTCACCCCCGCCGGGAACAGCCCCGTCTTACTGGGCGGCGGCGTGGGCGTCCCGCCGCTGTACTACCTTGCAAAACGGCTGCTTGCCATGGGCAAGCAGGTAACGGTGATTCTGGGCTTCAACACCCAAACGGAAGTGTTCTATGAAGCCGAATTCCGGGCGCTGGGCTGCCGGGTGATCGTCGCCACCGCCGACGGAAGCTATGGCGTCAAGGGCTTCGCCACCACGCCCCTGAACGATCTTAATTATTCCTATTTCTACACCTGCGGCCCGGAGCCGATGCTCAAGGCGGTGTATAAAGCCACCCGCACCTCCGGCCAGATGAGCTTCGAGGAACGGATGGGCTGCGGCTTCGGCGCCTGCATGGGCTGCTCCTGCAAGACCCTCACAGGATACAAGCGCATCTGCAAGGACGGCCCCGTCATGCGGAAGGAGGAAATTCTATGGGAAGCCTGAGCGTCAATCTCTGCGGCATCGAGCTGGACAACCCGGTCATCCCCGCCTCCGGCACCTTTGGCTACGGCTATGAGTTTGCCGAACTGTACGACATTAACTGCCTTGGCACCTTCTCCTTCAAGGGAACCACGAAAGAACCCCGTTTTGGAAATCCCACGCCCCGCATCGCCGAGTGTACCGGCGGCATGATCAACGCCGTGGGGCTGCAAAATCCCGGCGTGGACAAAGTCATATCCGAAGAACTCTATGGAAATAAGCCGTGACCTTGGAGAGGCGGTTCTCTATGCGTTCCCGGAGATCAAAGTAGACGTACATCATCCGGATGTACTGGTAAATGTAGAAGTGAGAAATGAAATCTATGTTTATTCTGAGATTATTCCAGGAGCAGGCGGAATGCCGGTAGGAACCAATGGAAACGCTATGCTTCTGTTATCCGGTGGGATTGACAGCCCGGTCGCAGGCTATATGGTATCCAAACGAGGAGTTGGTCTTGAGGCAACTTATTTCCATGCACCGCCGTACACAAGTGAGCGTGCAAAGCAAAAAGTTGTTGATCTTGCGAAGATTGTGGCAAGATATTCCGGACCGATCAAATTACATGTTGTGAACTTTACAGATATTCAGTTGTATATTTATGACAAATGCCCGCATGACGAACTGACTATTATTATGCGCCGCTATATGATGCGTATTGCGGAAGAATTCGCAAGACGTGATGGCTGCCTTGGACTGGTGACGGGAGAGAGTATCGGACAGGTGGCAAGTCAGACTATGCAGAGCCTGGCTGCAACGAATGATGTATGTACGATGCCGGTATATCGTCCGCTGATTGGATTTGATAAGCAGGACATTGTAGATGTGGCAGAGAAGATCGATACTTACGAGACCTCCATTCTTCCATTTGAGGATTGTTGTACCATTTTCGTGGCAAAGCATCCGGTCACAAAGCCGAATATCGAGGTTATCCGCCGTTCTGAGGAGAATCTGGCAGAGAAGATCGATGAACTTATGCAGACAGCGTTAGATACAGCAAAGATCATTGAAGTGAAATAGAAAAAGTGAAATAAAAAGGGGCAGCCCTTCGAAAGGAAGAACTGCCCTGTTATCTTTACTGCTTTGCTTTTGATATATGCTTTTTGGCCTGAATCCTACTTAGGATCTTCGCTTACGATATAAGGCTTGATTGCTTCAAGAATAGGACCCATCTCAGAATCTGTTGCGTGGATATTCAGAGTTGTTGGCTCATTCAGATCCAGACTGAAGATTCCCATAACAGACTTAGCGTCTACGATATATCTTCCGGAAACAAGATCAAAGTCGTTGTCGAATTGTTCAAGCTCGTGAGAAAAAGAGTTCACCTTTTGGATTGAATTTAAATAAACCTGTACAGTTTTCATTGTACGTTACCTCCTTATTTATCATACTTCTATCATCTCTATCTTAAAAGTATGACAGATAAAAGTCAAGAAACAAATTACCAAATATTTTGAAAGGAATGTGTAAAATGAAAAAGAAAGCTGCGCTCCATAATCTGGGCTGCAAAGTAAATGCATATGAGACAGAGGCTATGCAGGAGCTTCTGGAGCAGAATGGATATGAGATCGTGCCATTTAAAGAAGGGGCAGATGTCTATATTATCAATACATGTACAGTCACCAATGTTGCAGACCGCAAATCCCGGCAGATGCTTCATAAAGCACGGAAAATGAACCCGGATGCGGTAGTTGTGGCGACAGGCTGTTATGTGCAGGCAAGAGGAGAAGATATCGACCCTTGTGTGGACATCGTAGTTGGAAATAATAAAAAGAAAGACCTGATTAAGATTTTAGAAGAACATATGGGAGAGATGG
>OLOI01000387.1_pt1 | contig 45327 bp, 37 predicted proteins | sample 1672131 | NCBI WGS metagenome assembly OLOI01 (sample SAMEA3136651, study PRJEB25190) | human gut metagenome
CGCTCACGTTTTTTGCCCAAAGCAGGCGCGCTACCACCTGCGCTACACCTCGATATTTTTATATCAACTTTTTTCTTGTATTTCTGTTTTCTTCCCTGCTTTGTCCGCCCTCTTGCGGTTCCCGTAATCTCTTCGGCTCAATAGTGAGCCTCGACATTCCGACCGCTGCGCCTAAAAACGTTCGCTTTTTCTGCCACCGGCAGCGCTCACGTTTTTTGCCCAAAGCAGGCGCGCTACCACCTGCGCTACACCTCGATACTGCTATTATCCGAATACAGCTTTAATATTATAGCATAATAAATTCCTCTTGTCAACTGCTTTCAATTTCGTTTTATAACCTAAGAATTCGTACGATGCGATTATCCTCCGAACACGTAGTAAAAAACGCTCTGGGGCTATTATGGCTTCAGGACGTTTTTGTCGAAAAGTGTTGATTTTTCCAAATTTGATGGTATAATAATCATAAATAATTGGGATTTTAAGGGAGGTCATATCATATGAATTTATTGATAAAAAATCTTGTGACAGCAACAACGATACCCGAAAAGCCATCAATTACCGGCATTGTCTACACTGGATTAACTATCTTGATTGGTCTTGCGATTATAGTTACTCTAATCGCCGTGTTGCAAAGCATTCCGAGCTTCAGAGAGCAAAGTACAGCGTTTAAATTTGTTATTTTTGTGCTTGTGATTACAGCAACACCAATAGCAATTTTTGTTGTCCCAATTGCAAAAATCGTAAGCAAAGTCAAGGCTCGTAAAGTTCCTAAAGCACAAAAGAACAACACACAGTCACATTCAAAACTGACAGCAGATGACATTGTATATTGCAAAGAATGCGGTGCAAGCTACATAAAAGGAAATGTTCCCGATGAATGTACCGAATGCGGAAATAAACTTAAATAACAAAAGCTCCCGACTTTATGCCGGGAGCATCGCTTATTCGTGTAAATTTCGGTCATTAAAAAATTAAACCGCATAACAATGCGGTTTAAACGCTATTTGGCTGGGATAGCGGGATTTGAACCCACGAGTGACGGAGTCAAAGTCCGTTGCCTTACCGCTTGGCTATATCCCAGTATAAACGAATGCCGCCGGCACTATAAGCCAGCGCAGGCGGCATTCGTTCTTAATAAATATGGGGTGGGAGATGGGACTCGAACCCACGATCTTCGGGACCACAATCCGACGCGTTAACCAGCTACGCTACACCCACCATAAATGGCACGCCACACAGGATTCGAACCTGTGACCTACCGCTTAGAAGGCGGTTGCTCTATCCAGCTGAGCTAGTGGCGCATGGTCTGCATTTTCATATTTATCAAAATAAATAAGTTTTCACTTTCGTGAAAACTATGGAGCGGGTGATGGGAATCGAACCCACACAACCAGCTTGGAAGGCTGGGATTCTAGCCATTGAACTACACCCGCATATTCATTAACTGCTTTAAAAGCACGCATCTCATTGACGCTTGTATATTATAACACAATAAAAATGAAATGTCAAGACTTTTTTGAAAATTTTTCGATTTTCTTTTACAGCTTAAAATTGTCGCCATTTCGTGACAATAAACGTCCCGTAAAGCAGATACATATTTTATTATTTGCCTCACATCATATCCATCCCTGCCCTTTTAGCAAGGATGAATATGACGTTATCGGCATTTAAATTTCATCGCTTATCAAGCTCTAAAGCCCCTTGGCATCCTTCAGCGTGATACCGTTTTCACCAAGTGCGATCTTATGGTCAAGACCTACGAACTTGCCGTTTTCCTGCCACAGGACCTCCTTTACAAATGCGTACTTTTCTTCGTCCCACGTTGAAAAATCATCAAGCACAAGTCCGCCCGTATCGCCCGAATTGGCATTGTAGCACCAGAATGTGTGGTTAAGATGGTTCTCGCTTATCAGACGGCGCATACAGGTCATCCATTTAAGATTAGGCTCCTTCATAAATCCGCCCCATTCTCCTATAAGAAGCGGTGCGGTATTGTTCTTGTAGATGAAGAACCAGTTGTCCTGCCAGCAGTCACGCATAAGGCTGTCAAAATCATAGTCGCCCTCAAACCACGGCTGCTGATAAACCGTAGGACCGTAGTCGTGCGGAGAATACACCAGCTTGTTCTGATATTTTCCGAGATTGACAGGAAAATCCTTTACGCCCCTGAGGTTACCGCCCCACCAGTTAAAATAGTAATCATCGTCATTTGTCGAGCTGAAATCCTTGTTGCTCTTAATATCTGTCGGATATATCTCAGTACCCTCTACCATTATAAGCACATTCGGATTCTTGGCAAGTATTCTTGATGCGGCAGTTTCGGCAACATATTTCCAGTTGTTAGCCGAATCGGAATCGTTCCATATCGCCGCTTTATCCGCTTCATAGGGCTTGCCGTGCGGCTCATTCTTGAGATCGTACGCTATTATCGTATCATTATCCTTATAACGTTCCGCCATCCACTCAAGCGCATTATAATAATCCTCTGCGCTTACCTTGTCGGTATACCAGAGATTCACCGTATGCCCTGAAGCATTTGTTTCTGCGGAATGGATGTCCGGCATAACCTTAATGCCGTTTGCTTCCGCCAGCTTCAGAAAATAATCGAATATCTGAAGGCTGTTCATACTGTTAAGCTCTGTGTTGTAGGCATTGTTGTAGTTTGCCTTGGGATATTCTCCCGCCGCCCACGAATTTATAAGCTCAGCCGACATCGGCACACGGATAAGGTTGAATCCGTGATCGGCAATAGCCTTTACGGACGACTTAAGCTCACTGTTCCACAAGCCGTCAAATGTATTCGTGCCGGTATTATATCCAAACCAGTTCACACCTGTAAGCCACACCTGCTTACCGTCTTTATCAAGAATTTTGTTTCCGTCCGTATGAAGCCAGTCGTCACCCTGTTCGCCGTCCTTGCTCCTTTCAAGCAGTGCATCAACATCTGCTTCGGAAAGGCCATTACCGTTTGCATTCTGATTATTCTGATTATTCTGATTATTCTGATTATTCTGATTTACATTTCCCGCTTTAACAACGCACTGCGTTTTGTTAAGCTCTGCCCTGTTTATTTTCAGTTCTTTGTCCGTATTCAGATTACAGCCGATAACCACAGTGGAGCCTGGCTGAATATCCCCGTTATATTCGGCATTTGTCACAGTTACCGTATTTCCGTTTTGACTGTATGTGCCGTTCCAGCCCTCACAGCCTTTAAGACCGTCTATTTCAAAGACCAGCTCCCAGCCCGAAATTCCGCTGTTTGTATTGTTGGTGATACCAAACTGAACTCCGTAATTCAGATTTCCGTCGTCGCCCCACGAATTATCTACGGAATATTGCAGGATGATGCCGTCTTCCGCTACAGCACCCTGCGAGCTGTCTGTCGAAGTATCGCTCTGCGTGCTTTGGGATAATGATGAGTTTTCGCTGTTATCTGCGGATGTGCCGCTCTGTGATGATGACGATTCATCGACGGTTTTCCCTCCCGCGAGAATCACAGCGAGCGTTACCGAAAGCCCTATTATCACCGCCGCCATAGCCGCTATAATTATGATAAGCCATTTAGGCACTGCCGTCTTAACGCCGTCTTTTGCCGCTTCGGTCGTGCTTTCATTCTCAGCCGATATTTCAGGGCTGTTCTGCTCCGGATTTTCTTCCGTTTGCGAAACATTTGTGTTCTTTTCTTCCATGATATATTCCCTTTCAGATATTTATTCCGTTACGAAAATCTCGTATTCTCCGCCTTCAATTATATCCGACAATCCGCAAACCACACTGCTCAGCACATATTCCCCGTCATTGATATATATTTCTATCAGATTGCTGTCGATATAGATTTCGAGCCTGTTCCCCTCTTTCACAACAGGTGTTTTTGCAATAAGCCTGTAATTTTTATCATTTATAAAAACCGCTGTACGATCCGTTATAATAATATCATCTTCACGGCGGATGATATAACCGCCGATATTTATGCTCTCCCCGTTGTTTATTGCTGTTTTCAGCATATATCCCGATTTATGCGAAGGCTTGCCGCTCTTTTTTGAAAAGGCTTTTCTTATGTTTGGGTGAGGTGAAAAATATATGTGATTATTTCTTATGTCAACCACACGAGGTATACACATCATACCTATGCGTTTATTCTCATTATCGCCTACCGCTTCGGGCATTCTCGCCCACGCAACAACTACACGTCTGCCGTTTTCATCCGTATTGCTCTGCGGTGCATACAGGTCTATGCCGTAATCAAACATACTGTATTCATCGCTCATAGTCATTTTGCAGCTTTTTTCGTCAAAATCCGCAAAACAGCATATCGCCGCTGAATCATACATCATATTATCATCAAGTATTCCGATGGGTGAAAAGATTACTACGCCTTTACCGTTGACTTCAAAATAATCCGGGCATTCCCAGATACAGCCGAATCCTCTTTTTTCGCAATAATTCACATATTCCCAGTTTTCGAGATTTTCGCTTTTGAAAAACAGGAATCTTCCGTTATTGTCAAAGGTGCTTCCTACTATCATATACCACGCATCACTGCCACGCCATACCTTAGGATCTCTGGTGTCGGATTCCGAGCCTGAAGTGCTGTCACGCAAAGGTTGAATTATCGTAGTTTTCGCATTGAAATTATCAAAGGTATATCCGTCTTGCGAAACAATCTTCATCTGTGACGCTATAAAGCCGTAATTCAGTGCGCAGTTGATATTTTCGGGATCTTCCTCACGATAATTTATGCCGGTATAAAAAATGTACATTTTCCCGTCATGCTCGACCGCACTGCCAGAGAAGCATCCGCTCCTGTCATTTTTCTTAGTAGGATAAAGAGCTATCCCCTTATGCTCCCATGTAACAAGATCGTCACTTACAGCGTGTCCCCAGTGCATTCTGCCCCATACCGGCGCATAGGGAAAATGCTGATAGAACAAATGGTACTTACCTTTATAATATATAAATCCGTTGGGATCGTTTATCCAGTTTGAAGGTGATTTCAGATGTATCTTATCCACAAAAAACTCCTTTTCTCATTCGCAAATCAATTTTCCTTACCGTATATCGTCCGATATAACAATTCGCAGAGCCTGCGACAGCTCTGCGAAAGCGTTATTGCCTGCTTTATTTTTTAGCAGCGGCATCCTGATTGTCTTTTTTCAGATGCACATCAAGCTGATTATAGGGTATCTCGATACCGTTCAAGTCAAACTGCTCCTTGACCGCTTCGTTAAGGTCAAAGTATACCGTCCAGTAGTCCTCAGCCTTTACCCACGGATAACAGGTTATTCTTACAGCACTCTCGGCAAGCTCGGTTATCCTTATTTTCGGCTCAGGCTCTTTAAGTATAAGCTCGTGAGCGTCTGTGATGCTTTTGAGAACCTCCATCGCCTTTCTGAAATCGGCATTGTAAGAAATCGTATAGACCATATCCACACGCCTTATTCCAAGCGCCGTATAGTTGGTGACCTTCTTTGATGTTATCTGCCCGTTGGGATAGAAGATGGCTTTATTGTCATATGAATGAAGCTCGGTATACCACATATTGATCGCTTCAACCGTACCCTCGACGTCATCGACCTTGATATAATCTCCTATTTTGAACGGCTTTGTGAGCATTATGCTGAATCCGCCCGCTATATTTGAAAGGCTGTCCTGAAGCGCAAGTCCGATGGCAACGCCTGCCGTTCCTATCACAGCTATTATAGAAGTCATCGGAACGCCGAGAACGGCAAGAACAATAGTAGCGAGCAGCGCATAAAGCAGTATTCTGACCAATGAATAAATAAAGCGTGAAACAGTCTTGTCGATAACATCGTGTTTCATACCCCTGCTCATCATTTTCAGCACGAGCTTGGAAATAACTATTCCTACTATCAGTATTATTGCCGCCGCAATCAGCGTAGGCAGATATCCTACAAAAGCGTTTATCATTTGATTGAAAAACGTTTCAGCTTCTTTTATCTGCTCCTGCGCATTCTCAAGCGGATTGGTAGACGTACCGACCGCCTGTGAAAGCAATGAAATATTCAAGAAAACATCTCCGTTCCGATTTTAATCCGCAGTATCCTCTGCCCTCTCGGTTACCTGTATAGATACCTTGTATTCTCCTGTAACCCAGCTTCTGACCTTGGTTCCACGCAACGTGAATTCTGCAGTCACATCTTTAAGCCCTGCGGTAAGCGTAGTTCCCATAAGATCAACCGTCGCATAAATATCCTTTGACGCAAGCGCCGCTATTTCATCTGCCGGACCCGTAACATTAACGCTGAGTTCGTTTGTAAGAACATCAACATCAAAATTGTCCGGTGCGTTTATAATACGGATATTATCCTTCTGGACAGTATAGCTGAGGAACGTGTAATTCTCCGCATCCTCAAACGAAACCATAGCGGATGTGTTTCCGCTGATATTCTTATATCCTTCGGGTAAAGCTATCGGAAGCGTCAGCTTCTGCAAATACTTGGTCGTAAGCTGACTGAGATCTATCGTTCCTATCTCGAACTTCTCCTGTGAATCAAGTGAATCGTCGGGTGAAGAAACAGTGAGCGATTCCGGATAGATGCTGTACTTAAGACTGCTTAAATCAAAGTTTGACGGAACATTCGTAAACTGTACCGTAAGAGGCAGAGTTTTCTGTTTATACAGCGTTATATTCACGGTGTAGCTCTCGTTGTCATATTTTATATCGGGATTTTCGATTATATCTCCGTTACTGCCAAGCAGAACAATCTGACCTTTTGAAGAAACCGACTCTGAGGTTTCGCCTGCAAATACAGAACGTATCTCGACCGATTTCACTGCGTCTATTGCGGTGCTGTCGCCCGTAAGCGTTATAGTCGAAGGCTCAGCGGTAACGCTGTCTATCTTCATACCCGCCGTAGCGGTAATGCCTTCAGCTACAGCCTTCATACTGCCGTCGGAAATACTGAACGTTTTTGATACCGTCTTTTCGACCTTGAGTTTAACGCTAAGGCCCTCATCGTCAACCGTACAGCTGTTTTCCTTTACCGGTGTTACGTTAACCTTTACCTTATATTCACCCGGCGCCGTGATAGCCGACAGATCCGCACTGGCTGTAAAATCGCTTGCAGTAAGGTTTCCTACCTCATATCTTTTGCCTGTTACCTGTACGGTTATCTTATCAACATAACTGTTCGTTACGGATAGCGCATTTTTCGTCATATATTCCGTAGCCTTGACTTCAACCGGAATATTGCTGACGTGAGTAGTGACATCGGGGAATATCTGCATTGAGATTGCAAACCATACAATGATTGCAATAATCAGCGCAAATATAATATTCTTAAGATTCTTTACAAAATTCTGTAAAAAGCTCTTTATCCATTCATTCATTATTTATCCGCCCCCTGTTCTTTTTTCGCATCGGGTGCGTTTTTCTTATGCTTTTTTAAAGCCTTACCCTTCATCTTCTTTGCTTCGGGCTTTTCGGGAATCAGCTTTGCCGTAAGCAGCTTTCGCAGTGTATCCTTATTGTAAAAGCGTGTAAGACTTCCGTTTTCGGCTATAGATATAGTACCGGTTTCTTCCGAAACAACAACTATCACCGCATCCGAAACCTCGCTCATACCGATAGCCGCTCTGTGACGTGAACCGAGAGCCTTTGAAATCAGTTCTTCCTTCTGAGGCTTAGGCAGAAAGCATCCTGCGGCATATACCTTGCTGTCACGGATTATCACCGCACCGTCGTGCAGCGGCGTGTTCGGGAAAAATATATTACCGAAAAGCTCAGGGCTCGGCGTTGCGTTGATTATCGTACCGGTGTCTATCTGCTCACCGAGCTTTGTTTCACGCTCGAATACGATAAGTGCGCCCGTAGCGGTCTGCGAAAGCTGTTCGCAAGCCGTACAGACAGCCTCTATACAGTTATGTATGTCGGCGGTCGCCGCATCCGTCTTACTTTCAAAATTAAGAGCCAGCTTTTTCACCTTTGTGGTTCGTCCCATTTTTTCAAGCACACGGCGAAGCTCAGGCTGGAATACAATAAGTATAGCGATAATTCCGACATTGAGGAAGGTTTCTATTATAACCTTCATCGCCTTCAGCTGAAACTGGTTTACGACAAAGAAAAGTATAGCAAGCAGAATTATACCTTTGATAAGCTGCTCCGCCCGTGTTTCCTTGATGATTTTAATGCCTTTATATATGAGATAGGCAAGAAGGAGAATATCAAGATAATCAACAAGTCCCATTGTTGCAAAAACACTCTGTATATTCTCCCAGATATCCTTTAAATACTGGATCAATTTTTCTGCTCCGTTCCTATAACTGCTGTTGCAGCGAATTTCATAGTAAGTTTATATATAATATTGTATCATTAAACGGCGATTATTTCAAGGAGGAGCGGGAAATTTTTTCTTACTTTTCACAAAGATTATCGAAACAGCAGATATCCGCTCACAGCGGCACAGCCGCCTTCTCCGCACAGATAGCGGAAATACGCCTGCCACATCTTATACATAGCATATTTTTCGTTGCCGGCGGAAAACATTTTTTCAAAGGCAGTTATATCGGGTTAGCTTAAGCTGACTCAAAAAATTGTACAGGAAACTAAAAAATTCTGAAAATTTTCACTTTTAGAGGTTTACATTCCGGAACGATTATGATATAATACTAAGTTGAAAGCATACGTCTTGGTATGACCGTATGCAAAAACAAAGGAGGACGATTCCCATGGGAAGACAAAAACTTACTATGGACGGTAACAACGCCGCAGGTCACGTGTCTTATGCGTTTACTGACGTTGCAGCGATTTACCCCATTACACCATCTTCAGTAATGGCTGAAGTAACAGATTCCTGGTCAACAGCCGGAAGAAAGAACATTTTCGGACAGGAAGTAAAGGTAGTAGAAATGCAGTCAGAAGCCGGCGCAGCAGGCGCAGTTCACGGCTCTCTCGCAGCAGGTGCATGTACTACAACTTACACAGCATCACAGGGCTTACTGCTCATGATCCCCAATATGTATAAAATTGCAGGTGAATTACTGCCCAGCGTTATTCATGTTTCCGCTCGTGCTCTTGCAACACACGCACTTTCTATTTTCGGTGATCACAGCGATATCTACGCTTGCCGTCAGACAGGCTATGCTATGCTCTGCTCCACTAACCCTCAGGAGGTTATGGATCTCGGTGCTGTAGCTCACCTTTCAACATACGAGGCAAGAGTTCCTTTCCTTCACTTCTTCGACGGTTTCAGAACATCACACGAAATCCAGAAGATTGAAGTATGGGACTATGAAACGCTCGACAAGATGCTCGACCACGAAGCTGTAGACGCTTTCAGAAACAGAGCTCTCAATCCTGAGAAGCCCGTTCTGCACGGCACAGCTCAGAACCCCGACATCTTCTTCCAGGCAAGAGAAGCAAGCAACAAGTACTATGAAGCTACACCCGCTATCGTACAGAAGTACATGGACAAGGTAAACGCTGAGATCGGTACAGATTACAAGCTGTTCAACTACTACGGTGCTCCCGATGCTGAGCAGGTAATCATTGCTATGGGCTCTGTTTGCGATACTATCGAAGAAACAATCGACTATATGTTAGCTCAGGGCAAGAAGGTTGGTCTTGTTAAGGTTAGACTTTACAGACCCTTCAGCGTTGACGCTTTCGTATCTGCTATTCCCGAAACTGTTAAGAAGATTACAGTTCTTGACAGAACAAAGGAACCCGGCGCACTCGGCGAACCCTTATACCTCGACGTTGTTGCAGCTCTCAAGCAGGCAGGCAAGTTCCAGGATGTGCCCGTATTCACAGGTCGTTACGGTCTTGGTTCTAAGGATACTAACCCTGCTCAGATCATTGCAGTATACAACAACACAGAAAAGCCCAGGTTCACAATCGGCATCGAGGATGACGTTACAGGTCTTTCACTGCCCATCGGTGAGAACCCCAACACAACTCCCGAAGGCACAACCTGCTGTAAGTTCTGGGGTCTTGGTTCAGACGGTACTGTCGGTGCTAACAAGAACTCTATCAAGATCATCGGTGACCACACAGATATGTATGCTCAGGCATACTTCGCATACGACTCAAAGAAGTCAGGCGGTGTTACGATTTCTCACCTTCGTTTCGGTAAGTCGCCTATCAAGTCAACTTACTTTGTAAACAAGGCTAACTTCGTAGCTTGCCACAACCCCTCATACATCGACAAGTACGATATGGTTGAGGACGTTGTACCCGGCGGTTCATTCCTGCTCAACTGCCAGTGGACAGTTGACGAGCTTGACGAGAAGCTCCCCGCTCCCGTTAAGGCATACATCGCTAAGAACAACATCAACTTCTACATCATCAACGCTATCAAGGTAGCTAAGGATATCGGTCTTGGCAACAAGACAAATACTGTATTACAGTCTGCATTCTTCTCAATCGCTAACATCATCCCTGCTGAAGATGCTATCGAATATATGAAGAAGGCTGCTTACAAGTCATTCGCTAAGAAGGGTGACGACATTGTTAAAATGAACTACGCCGCAATCGAAAAGGGTGCAGGCGAGGTTATCAAGGTTGACGTTCCTGCATCTTGGGCTGACGCTGAGGGTACACTTCCCGTTCACACAGCTACAGGTGACAGAAAGGATCTCGTTGATTTCGTTAACAATATCCTTATCCCCGTTAACGCTCAGAGAGGCGACAAGCTCCCCGTATCTACATTCGTAGGCATGGCTGACGGTACATTCCCCCAGGGCTCTGCAGCTTATGAGAAGCGTGGTATCGCAGTAGACGTTCCCGAGTGGATTCCCGAGAACTGTATCGAATGTAACCAGTGTTCATTCGTTTGTCCTCACGCAGTTATCCGTCCCGTAATTCTTTCCGAAGAAGAAGCTGCGAAGGCTCCTGCAGGTGCAAAGATGAAGGACGCTATGGGTCTTCCCGGCATGAAGTTCGCTATGGTAACTTCTGTTCTCGACTGCACAGGCTGCGGCGTTTGCGCACAGGTTTGCCCCTCTAAGAACAAGGCACTCGTTATGAAGTCACTTGATTCTCAGATGAACGAACAGCCCATGTTCGACTACGCTGTTAAGGAAGTAGCCGACAAGCCCGAGGTTCACGAGAAGTTCAAGGAAACAACAGTTAAGGGTTCACAGTTCAAGCAGCCTCTGCTCGAATTCTCAGGCGCTTGCGCAGGCTGTGGTGAAACTCCTTACGCTAAGCTCATCACACAGCTCTTCGGCGACAGAATGTACATTGCCAACGCTACAGGCTGTTCATCAATCTGGGGTGGCTCTGCTCCCTCAACTCCTTATACAGTAAATAAGGAAGGCAAGGGTCCCGCTTGGGGCAACTCACTGTTCGAGGATAATGCTGAGTACGGTCTCGGTATGTTCATCGCTCAGGATACATTAAGACACAGAGCACAGGGTCAGTTAAAGGCAATTGCTGAAAAGACTGAAAACGCTGACGTTAAGGCTAAGATCGACACATACTTCGAAACAGCTAACGACGGTAAGGCAAACGCTGCTGCTACAAAGGATCTCGTTGCTGCTCTTGAAGCTCTTGATTGCGACTGCGCTGAAAAGAATGCAGTTCTCAAGGCTAAGAACTACCTCGCTAAGAAGTCCAACTGGATATTCGGCGGCGACGGCTGGGCATACGACATCGGTTACGGCGGTGTTGACCATGTTCTCGCATCAGGCAAGAATGTAAATGTATTCGTATTCGATACAGAAGTTTACTCCAACACAGGCGGACAGGCTTCAAAGGCTACAAACATCGGTGCAGTTGCACAGTTCGCAGCAGCCGGTAAGGACGTTAAGAAGAAGGATCTCTCCGGTATCGCTATGAAGTACGGTTATGTATATGTTGCTCAGGTTTCAATGGGTGCAGATATGAACCAGTGCTTAAAGGCAATCGCAGAAGCTGAAGCATATGACGGTCCTTCACTGGTTATCGCTTATGCTCCTTGTATCAACCACGGTATCAAGGGCGGCCTTACAATCGCTCAGAAGGTAGAAAAGGAAGCTGTACAGGCAGGTTACTGGCATCTGTTCAGATTCAACCCCGCTGCTCCTGCAGGAACAAATCCGTTCACTCTCGACAGCAAGGCTCCTACAGGCGATTACAAGGAATTCATGATGAGAGAAGTTCGTTACAACTCTCTTATGCGTGCTAACCCCGAAAGAGCTAACGTACTGTTCGATAAGGCTGTTGCTAACTCCAAGAAGCGTTACGAGGATCTCGTAGGCCTTGTTGAATACTACAAGAAGGAATACTGCGGCGAATAATCCGCACGAAATAATCTAAAAGCCCAAAAATTTTGAATAGTCGGAATAGAATAGGTTTTTACGCCCCTCCGGGAAAACCGGAGGGGTTATTTTTCGACTTGTATACTTTTGCTTTTAATTATTAACAAGCAGTAACTATTCAAAATTTTATCAGATTTTACTTTTTTTATATACTATTTTTAATCGGAAATTCCCCTGAAATGCCGAAATCATATCGTGATGTGAAGTTTCCCCGTCATAATCGGCGACATTCGGGAATACAATCAATATATAAAACGTACAGGCACCCACGTCTGTGCTTGATGAAAAGGAACAAGTCAGTATGGAAATATTAGAGTGGATAAACGAAAATATAGTATGGGGCATACCGGTGCTTATACTGTTCGCAGGCTCAGGGATTATCTTCACAATAAGAACCAGATGCTTGCAGGTACTGCACTTCCCTACTATAATAAAGCGTACACTCCTTACAAAACAGCCTGAGGCTGACGGAAAGAAGGTTTCGCCTTTCAGAACCCTTACCGCCGCACTCGGTGCAACAGTAGGAACAGGAAATATTATCGCAATAGGAAGCGCTATTGCTTTTGGCGGTGCAGGTGCAATATTCTGGATGTGGATCTCCGCACTTCTCGGTATGGCTACCAGTTTTGCCGAAAACTATCTCGGTGCAAAATACAGAACCGTGCAATCGGACGGTCTTACGGGCGGCGTACCTTTTGCTTACATAAAAAAAGCATTCGGCGGCAAAAAGCTCGGTGCGTTCTTTGCGGGAATGTTCGCTGTCTGCTGTATAGGTGCCAGCTTCGGCATAGGTAATATGGCTCAGGTGAATTCGGCTTCAATGGCACTTCAGAACTGTCTTGGAGTACCTCTATGGGTATCGGGAATCCTTTGTGCCGCAGTAATTGCCGCAATAGCACCCGGAGGTATCCACCGCCTTAGTAAAGTCACATCATGGGTAATTCCGATAGCCGCAGGCGGTTATCTGCTCGGCTGTTTTGCTGTAATTATAATGAACATTGAAAATGTTCCTTCTGTATTCGCACGCATTTTCACAGAAGCTTTTTCATTCAAGGCTGTAGGCGGAGGAACTGTCGGTGTTGTAATGCTCGAGGCTATGAAGTGGGGCGTAAAACGTGGCGTATTCTCAAACGAAGCCGGTCTTGGCTCCTCAGTAATGATTAATGCAAACTCAAGCGCCGACAAGCACCATACGCAAGGTATGTGGGCAATGCTTTCGGTTTTCATTGATACTATCATTATCTGCACTATGACAGCACTCTGCATTCTTTCAAGCGGTGCAGATCAGAAATCAAGCGTTGGTTTTGATATGGCGCTGATAGCATTCCAGGACGGACTCGGTGACTTTGCCGGTGCATTCCTCAGCATCGCAACATTCATCTTTGCGATAACAACCGTTACAGGCTGGTGGATATACGGCAGAAGCTGTTTCGTTTACCTTTTCACAAAGAAGTGGGTAGGCGTATATCTTGCAATTTTCATTGTTACCGCTTTCGTGGGAGCAGTGATTCAGGCGACAGTCGTATGGGACGTATCCGATCTTTTCAACGGCCTTATGGCAATACCGAACCTTCTTGCGATAATACTGCTTCGCAAGGAAGTTAAAGCTGACATTTAATTCCTTTAAAATCAGTAGATATTAAAATAGTAAAATAAAAAGCACAAAGTGTGCGTTGACTATACTTACTTTGTTTTATACAGCCGGATTCGGGAGTTTTAGATGCTGTAAAATAAAGACGGTTATATAACGCTTACTTTGTGCAATTTTTTTGCTGTTTTTGCAATTTCGCTATTGACCTATTGCAAAAAATAGTTTATAATAGTAAAAGGGGAACAAGGTACGATGAACCGTATCGGTAATTCCCTACCGAATGACTTTCATCAGCACAAGCTGATAAAATAAAGAAAAGGAGAACAATCGGTTATGACAAAGAATCAGAATGTTTTAAAGTGGGTTGAAGAAATGAAAGCCCTCACACAGCCCGACAAGGTTGTATGGATCGATGGCAGCGAGGAGCAGCTCAAGGCGCTTCGTGACGAGGCTATCGCAACAGGCGAGATGATTGAGCTCAACCAGGAAAAGCTCCCCGGCTGCTTATATCACAGAACAGCTGAAAACGACGTTGCCCGTGTAGAAGACAGAACATTCATCTGCTCAAGAGAGAAGGAGAATGCAGGTCCTACAAACAACTGGATGGATCCTAAGGAAATGTACGCTAAGCTGACAAAGCTCTATGACGGCGTTATGAAGGGTCGTACAATGTACGTTATCCCCTACTCAATGGGACCTATCGGCTCACCTATCGCTAAGGTTGGTGTTGAGCTGACAGACTCTATCTATGTTGTACTCAACATGGACATTATGACAAGAATGGGTGCACAGGCATTCAAGAACCTGCCCGATGACTCCAACGACTTCGTAAGATGCCTTCACTCAAAGGCTGACGTTGATCCCGAAAAGAGATACATCGTTCAGTTCCCTGAAGACAACACGATCTGGTCTATCAACTCAGCTTACGGCGGTAACGTACTGCTCGGCAAGAAGTGCTTCGCACTCCGTATCGCTTCTTACCAGGGTTGGAAGGAAGGCTGGATGGCTGAACATATGCTTATCCTCGGCGTTAAGAAGCCCGATGGCGACATCAAGTATATCACAGCAGCATTCCCCTCAGCTTGCGGTAAAACAAACCTCGCTATGCTTATTCCTCCCGAGGGATACAAGAAGGCAGGCTATGAAGTATTCACAGTAGGTGACGATATTGCTTGGATGAAGCAGGGTCCCGATGGCAGACTTTACGCTATCAACCCCGAGAACGGCTTCTTCGGCGTTGCTCCCGGTACAAACGCAAAGAGCAACTACAACGCACTTGCATCTACAAGAAAGAATACAATCTTCACAAACGTTGCTATCAACAATGATGATATGACAGCTTGGTGGGAAGGTCTTGACAAGAATCCTCCCGAGAATGCAACAGACTGGAAGGGCAACAAGGTTAACGGTAAGGAATACACAGCAGCAGGCAACAAGCTCGCTCATCCTAACTCACGTTTCACAGCTCCCGCTCAGAACTGCCCCTGCATTTCACCTGAGTTCAACAACCCCCAGGGTGTTCCGATCTCAGCTATCATCTTCGGCGGCAGACGTGCAGCTACAACTCCTCTGGTTTACCAGTCATTCAGCTGGCAGCACGGCACATATGTAGGCTCTGCAGTTTCTTCTGAAACAACAGCAGCTGCTACAGGTGCAGTAGGCGTACTCCGTCACGATCCTATGGCTATGAAGCCCTTCTGCGGCTACCATATGGCTGATTACTGGGCACACTGGCTTGATATGGGCAAGAAGCTCGGTGACAAGGCTCCTAAGATATTCAACGTTAACTGGTTCAAGCAGGATGAGAACGGCAACTTTATGTGGCCCGGTTTCGGCGACAACATGAGAGTTCTCGACTGGATCATCAAGAGATGTGAAGGCACAATCGACGCTGAAAAGACTCCTATCGGCTACCTTCCTAAGAAGGGTGACATCAACCTCAAGGGTATCGAGGATGAGGTTACATCAGAAGTTGAAGACAAGCTGCTCGCAGTTGACAGAGACCTCTGGAAGAAGGAAGTAGAAGAGATGAAGGAATTCTACAAGCAGTTCGGTGACAAGCTCCCCGACGGTTTAAAGCAGGAACTCGCTGATCTCGAAGCAAGACTTGGCTAATCCCATAACCGAATAAACTCCGATCCCCTGTTAAGCGATTAACAGGGGATTTTCTTATGCTTCATACACTCTTAGCTTGTATACCACAAGGCAAATACCGCACTGATGTTACGGCATTATATACGGCAAAACGGCACCGGAAAATTTCCGATGCCGTTTCTGTATAAAATATATTAACCCAAAATTGTCTTATTCCTTTACACCACCGAGTGAAACACCGGCGATGATGAATTTCGATAAGCAGAAATAAACGATGATAACAGGTATGATTGCTATGAAAATGAACATATAAACCTGACCCATATCAAACTTTAAGAAGTCTGCTGAACGAAGCTGTGCGATCATGATAGGCATTGTCTTCTTTGTTGATGTATCAATGATCAACGAAGGAAGGAAGTAGTTGTTCCATGATGCAACGAAGCTGAATATTGCCTGTACTGCAAGAGCAGGCTTCAGCATAGGAAGAACAATCGTGTTGAATGTTCTGAATTCGCCCGAACCGTCAATTCTTGCTGCCTCGATAATATCAATAGGAAGCGAGCTCTTCATGTACTGAATCATGAAGAAGAACACTGCAGGAGCCGCAATAGCAGGAACTATAAGAGGAATATATGTATCTCTGAGTCCCCAGTCGGTACACATACTGAAGAAACCGAGCGCAGAAACCTGTGTAGGAATCGTCATGATAAGTAATATGAAGTTAAAGATAAATTTCTTACCTTTGAAGTCATATACATGAATTGAATACGCTGTCATTGCCGAGAAATAAATTGATAATACTGCTGTACACGTTGCGATAATCAAGCTGTTGATAACACCGTTTATAACAGGTATCGTTGTGTTTGAGATCGCACTCTGGAAGTTATTGATAAATTGATTTCCCGGCAGGAACGAGAAGCCGGACATAATATCGTAATGTGAACGGCTTGCGTTAACAAGCAGGATGTAGAAGAAGAACAAACACAGGATTGAGAAGAAGATAAGAACGATATAACAGATTATTCTGTGAATAATAAGCGTAGGCTTTACCTTCATATCCGGATCTGTTCTGTTCTGCTGAAGTGCTGAGGTATGTTCAAGTACCTTTTCCTTTTTTGCCATGATACTTACTTACCTCCTTTTTTAGACTTCTTGTTGCTTCTGTCAGCAGCAAAGAAGTAGTAAACAACCAGGCTGAGTGCCGCACATACAATGAATATAATTACTGAAAGCGCACCTGCCATACCATAGTTCTTAGATGTACCGATCTGTTCGTTCAGATACATGATAAGCGTCTTGGTAGTGTTATTCGGGCCTCCCTGACCGCCGGTAAGGATCTGCGGTACATCGAACATCTGAAGACCGCCGATCAGCGAAGTGATCATAACGTATACGAGTATAGGTCTGATAAGAGGAAGAGTTATCTTCCAGAATATCTGTGAGCTGCTTGCACCGTCGATTTCAGCAGCCTCAATAACAGATTCGTTGATACCCATCATTGCCGCCATCAGCAGAATTGTCGTGTTACCGAACCACATAATGAAGTTCATGAACGCTACAAGTCCCATCGTACTGCCCGTATAGCTGAGGAATCTGAAAGCCTCGCCGCCGGTAGTGTGCTTGATAAGCTCGTTGATAGGTCCGATATCGGAGAATATTGAGAATATCAGCATTGCAAATGCAGATGCCATGATAAGGTTAGGCATATACATTACAGTTTTGAAGAATCCAAGACATCTTAAACGAAGTCTTACATTAGTAAACCAGTAAGCAAAAAGTAATGAAATGATTATCTGCGGAACAAATCCCAGTACCCACATGATAAGCGTATTCCATGTGAGTGCAAGTATATTGTTACCTGAACTCATATCAAAAATTGCCACAAAGTTATCAAATCCGACAAACTCCGGTCCTATCCAACTAAGACCCGACTTGAAGTATTTGAACATACTGTAATAGAAAGTCTGAATAAGCGGCCAAGCCTGGAAAACAAGGAAAACTAATATGAACGGGAGCATAAATATGTAGCCCCATTTTTTATATTTCCCGATTTGTCCTTTTCTGGCTTTTACCGGCGCGCTTCCTGCGTTAGCTGCCTGAGCCATAAAAACACTCCTTATAAAAATCTCAGTATATTCTCCATCTTGAGCAGTCAAGTATGTTAATAAGGCGGAAACATCCGTAATTCGCCCCATTAACATACTTGACTGCGAATTCACAGAACCCGCAGTCAAGATGAAGGTCAATATTGTTTAAGCCACAAAGCCTTTATTATGCGTTAGCGGGCTTCTTGAGCTCAGGATACTTAACAATAGCAGCCTCATAGAAGTTCTTGAGTGCTGTATCCTTATCAACAGTACCGTCGAAGTATTCCTTGAACTTAGCCTGGAATGTCTCGTTAAGACCCTGGTCGTAGACAGAAATCTTGCTCATGTCGATCTTGGGAGCTGTTTCAACGAACAGAGCGATGTGGTTCTGACCGCCTAAGAATGCTGACTTGAAGTCAGAAGCAGCGAGTTCCTTCATTGCAGCTTCGTTGTTGTAGTAGTCCTGAGTATCCTTTGTGAACTGAAGACCGAAGTCCTTGTCGCAGCAGAATGCTCTCATAACATCGCCAACTAATGTAGCGTTATCTGTGCCCTTTGCAGCAGCGAGCCAAGAACCGCCCCAGAAGTAAGCCTGAGGACCGTAGCAAACTGCCCAGTCACCGTAACCGCCGTTACCTACTTCGAGCTTACCGCCGTCTTTTTCCTTAACTGCAAGTGAGTTACCTGCAAGTGTGAAGTTGATGCCCCATGTTGAGTAGAAGAAGCCGAATACCTTACCGTCGGGACCCTGGTCAGCAGCCCAAGCATCAGACCAAAGAGATGTCTTGTTGTTGTAACCCTTGTCTGTGTATGTCTTAGTCTGGTCAACCCACTTCATGATGTTGGCGTCAACGATGATTTCCTTGTTTTCGTTAACCCAAGGAGCAGCAACGTTGTTTGAGAAGGTTCTGTATGCATCATCATAACCTGAGAGCATCTTGTAACCCTTATCAGCAGCCTTAGCAGCTACTTCGTCAAACTTTGTCCAGTCAGCGAGAGCTTCCTGTACCTTCGCGGGATCATCTGTGCCGAGAACGTCCTTAGCAATTGAACGTCTGTAAGCATACAGACCGGGAGTTGCCTGCCATGAAACACCCTTCAGTAACTTTGCATCATCCTGAGTTGTGCAAACGTCCTTTGTATACTGATACATACCTGAAAGATCTTCGTCAGTAAGACCGAGTGACTTAACATCAAGTGTGTACTCTGAGTTAACATACTTGAGAGCGTAGTCAGCTTCGAATAAGAACATATCGATCTTGTCGTCAGCAGATGCAGCTTCGTTCTTGGGAAGGTCTTCATCGAGCTTGTTCTGATAAGCATTGTCCTTGTTTTCAGTGATCTTGAAATTAACTGTAACACCCTCAGGCATCTTAGCCTTTATGTACTTATCAAAGTAATTCTTGAACTCTTCGTTCCATACAGCGATGTTAAGAGTCTTGCCTTCGCCTTCCTTAAGTGTGAACTTATCGGAAGTTCCTGCGTTGCTTGAATCATCAGTCTTGCTTGAGTCTTCAGTCTTGCTTGAGTTTTCAGTCTTGCTCGAATCTGTTGTAGAAGATCCTGCTGAGCTTGTAGCGTTGCTTGAGCAGCCTGCTACTGCGCCCAGAATTGATGCAGATGCTAATACAGCTGCTAAAATTCTTTTCTTCATTGGTAATTCCTCCAGAAGTATTCATTGTTGTGAATAGCTATCGCTTTCACTGCCTGACCTTACGGCCTCATTAAAGAGGAGCCGTAAACAATCCCCGGTAAGAACAGGCTTCCGGTTGAAGCTCCTGTGACATAACGGTATATACTGCCGTATATGTAACAATGGATAATTCACTAAAAAGACCTGTAGCTTGTCAAAAGTTTTGTTCACTTTTTCCTCGTTGACATAATCATATCACAGATTTCACAAATTTGCAAGCATTTTAAGCCCGCAATTGTGTTTTTTTACCGTAAACGATTACAAAAAATGTTTTTTTGGCACTTTTCCGTCATCATGCACAAAAATCTGTTACATTTTTGTAACAATTCGGTCGCAACTTGATTACTGATTTTCTCTATTTTCCGCTCTATAATCGGATATTCTTCCATTGTAACGTCGTGTAAACGATTTTATGCTAATTTAGTTCACAGAAAGTTTGTAAAGTAATTAATGTACATATAGCACAAAAACAAAGCGCCGCTATTGTTGAAAAAGCACAATTTAAGAGATTTTCTGCTTTAGCACTTGAATTTGTTATTAAAATAAGGTAAAATGATATAGTAACAAGTACGGAGGGAAAGCATGAGATCTATGAATAAAATACAGCTTACAACAGCTTTGATAAGCTTCGGTAAATTTTCATATATGTCTTTTTCTACGCCGTATTATAAGAATAAGTGTATTTTTTAAGCTGTGCAATTGGATTACACAGCTTTATTTATTTTCTGAAAGGATGTTCGTAAATGAAAAAAGTAGCCATAGTAATGGGCAGCGATTCCGATCTGCCTATCGTAAAAAAAGCGGCTCAGGTGCTTAAGGACTTCGGAGTTCCTACAGAGCTTCGTGTTCTCTCCGCTCACCGTTGCGCCGCAGAGGTTTCCGAGTTTGCAAGAAATGCCGAGAAGAACGGCACAGGCGTTATCATTGCCGCCGCAGGCAAAGCCGCTCACCTTGCCGGAGCTATCGCAGGTCAGACTCCCCTGCCCGTTATCGGCATCCCGATAAAAGCAAGCGCACTTGAGGGCATAGACGCACTTCTGTCTACAGTACAGATGCCTGCCGGAGTTCCCGTCGCTACAGTAGCTATTGACGGTGCGGCAAATGCGGCATTCCTCGCCGTACAGATCCTTGCGGTATCAGACGATGCCCTTATGGAAAAGATGAAGGCATACCGTGCAGCGCAGACCGCAAAGGTTCTTGAGGCTGACAAAAAAATGGAACAGGTACTTGCCGAGCTTTGATCGGTGTACTATATATAATGTAATCAATAAATACGGCACAGCCGCTGAAGAAAGGATAAACAAAATGGAAAAGAAAGAACAGCTTTACGAAGGAAAGGCAAAGAAGGTATTCGCAACCGATGATCCCGACCTTGTTATCGTATCCTACAAGGATGATGCAACAGCATTCAACGGCCTCAAGAAAGGCACTATCTCAGGTAAGGGCGTTATCAACAACAAAATGACGAACTATATGTTCGGTCTGCTTGAAAAAGCAGGTGTTCCCACTCACCTTGTTAAAGAGCTGAACGACAGAGAAACACTCGTTAAAAAGGTTTCTATCGTTCCCCTCGAAGTAATCGTAAGAAACGTAGCCGCAGGCAGCTTCTCGAAGAAGCTCGGCATCGAGGAAGGCACAAAGCTCCTCTGCCCCACGCTTGAATTCAGCTACAAGAATGACGATCTGGGCGATCCTTTCATCAACGACTACTATGCGCTTGCACTCGGTCTTGCAACAAAGGAAGAAATCGACCTTATCTCAAAGTACGCTTTCAAGGTAAATGAATTTATGCTCGACTTCTTCAAGAAGCTCAACATCGACCTTATCGACTTCAAGATTGAATTCGGTAAGACCTCAGACGGCACAATAATTCTTGCCGACGAGATTTCTCCCGACACCTGTCGTTTCTGGGACAGCACAACTCACGAGAAGCTCGACAAGGATCGTTTCCGTCGTGATATGGGCGGTGTTGAGGACGCTTACGTTGAAATAATGAAGCGTCTTATGGGCAAATAATCACAACAATTGAAAAGAATCTAACAGGAAAAGGCAGGATAATATATGGGTGGATTTTTCGGTGCGGCGTCAAACAACGACTGCATAACCGATGTTTTCTTCGGAACAGACTATCACTCCCACCTCGGAACACGCAGAGGCGGTATGACCGCATACAGCCCCGACAGAGGCTTTCAGCGTGCTATCCACAGTATTGAAAACTCACCGTTCAGAACAAAGTTTGAACAGGACGCTACGGATATGAGGGGAAAGCTGTGTATCGGCTGTATCAGCGATACCGACCCTCAGCCTCTGCTGGTGCGTTCAAAGCTCGGTATTTATTCGATATGCAGTGTCGGCATAATCAGAAACGCCGAACAGCTTTCAACCGAGCTGCTCGAGAGCGGCTGCGCAAACTTTGAAACAATGAGCAGCGGCAGTATAAACTCCGGCTCGCTCATCGGTGCGCTTATCGCACAGAAGGACAACTTTACAGAAGGCATACGATATGCTCAAAGCAAGATTAACGGTACAATGTCCCTTATCATTCTTACAAAGGACGGAATTATCGCCGCAAGGGATCAGTACGGCAGACTTCCTATAATTGTAGGAAAAAGGAGCGACGGATACTGCGTATCCCTTGAATCATTCGCATTCCAGAAGCTCGGCTACAGCACATATAAAGAGCTTCGTCCCGGCGAAATAGATATGATAACTGCGGACGGCTGTGAAGTGCTGAGTGACGGCGATGAAAGCAAAATGCATATATGCTCGTTCATGTGGACATATTACGGCTATCCGAATGCGGTATATGAGGGTGTGACCGTTGAAACGATGCGTACACGCAACGGCGAGATTATGGCGGAGAACGATATAAAGAACGGCAAGCTGCCCGATGTTGACTATGTATGCGGTATTCCGGATTCGGGCGTACCTCACGCAATAGGCTACGCAAACAGGAGCGGTATCCCGTTCGCACGTCCTTTTATCAAGTACACTCCCACATGGCCCAGAAGCTTTATGCCTACCAACCAGACAATGAGAAATCAGGTAGCTAAAATGAAGCTGATTCCGGTCCACGAGCTTATTGAGGGTAAAAAACTGCTGTTCGTTGACGACAGCATAGTAAGAGGAACTCAGATGAGAGAAACAGTAGAGTTCCTTTATGAGAACGGTGCTAAGGAAGTACACATGCGCAGCGCCTGTCCTCCGATAATGTACGGTTGTAAGTATCTCAACTTCTCCCGCAGCACATCGGAGATGGAGCTGATTGCAAGACAGATAATTGATGAGGCCGAGGGTGCAGATGGTATCAGATTTATCGACGAGTACAGTGACACCAACACAGAGCGTGGAAAGAAACTGCGTGACGAAATATGCCGCAGACTAAAGCTGACATCGCTTGAATTCCAGTCGCTTGACGGAACTGTACGGGCAATAGGCAAGCCACAGTGTGAGCTTTGCACTTATTGCTGGAACGGAAAGGAATGACTCCATTGACAAGCGGTTTGCATGAAGAATGCGGCGTGTTCGGTGTTTTTGCAAAAGAAAAGACCAACGTTGCCGCAACAACATATTACGGATTATTCGCATTACAGCACAGAGGACAGGAAAGCTGCGGCATCGTTGTGAACGATGACGGCGTTTTCAACTCCTACAAGGACACCGGCCTTGTGAACGATGTGTTCACTCCCGAGCGACTTGACGGACTTGGACAGGGCAATATGGCGGTAGGTCATGTGCGTTACGGCACGACCGGAGCAAACGCACGTCTTAATGCCCAGCCTATTCTGGTAAATCATTATAAAGGAAGAATGGCTCTCGCCCATAACGGAAACCTTGTAAACACTTACGAGTTACGTCACGAGCTTGAAAAACAAGGCTCCATCTTCCATACGACAAGCGACACAGAAGTTATAAGCTACCTTGTAACAAAGGAACGGCTTGAAGCTCCCTCAATAGAAGAGGCGCTCAACCGTGCGATGAATAAGATAAACGGCGCATATTCGCTCGTTATCATGTCGCCTGCAAAGCTGATTGCCGCCCGTGACGAGAACGGCTTCAGACCGCTCTGCTACGGCATAACAAACGAGGGAACATATATAGTTGCCTCCGAAAGCTGCGCTCTTGACTCGGTCGGCGCTAAGTTCGTAAGAGATCTGCTCCCCGGCGAGATTGTTGTATTCGATGAAAACGGAGTACGCTCCATAAAAGATCATTGCGGCAAGCGTCCGCATACTTTGTGCGTTTTTGAATATATCTACTTCGCACGTCCCGACTCGGTCATAGAGGGTGCATCCGTTCACGAAGCAAGACTTCGTGCAGGCGCATTCTTAGCGCTTGAGCATCCCGTGCAGGCGGATATAGTAATCGGCGTTCCCGATTCCGGAATAGATGCCGCCATAGGCTATTCTCACCAGTCGGGTATTCCCTACGGCATCGGCTTCATCAAGAACAAATACATCGGCAGAACCTTTATTTCGCCCGGTCAATCGTCAAGAGAAGATAAGGTGCGTATAAAGCTGAACGCTGTTGCCAGTGTCGTAAAAGGCAAACGTGTCGTTCTTATAGACGATTCTATAGTAAGAGGCACCACAAGCGGCAGGATTGTAAAATTACTGCGTGATGCGGGAGCCACCGAGGTTCATATGAGAGTATCCGCTCCCCCGTTCCTCAATCCCTGCTACTACGGTACCGACATAGATTCGAGAGAACACCTTATCGCTTGTCATCATTCGATAAAAGAGATCAGCGACATAATAGGCACAGATTCGCTCGGTTATCTGAGCGTGGAAAACGCAAAGAAGCTTGCGGTACACGCAAACGGCTGTGAATGCGGTTATTGCACCGCTTGTTTCAGCGGAGAATATCCCACGAATATTCCCACGGAAATGCACAAGGATAAATTCGACAGGAAAATCAGCGAAAGCAAAGAAAAAACCACCACATAAGGACATCAGTCCCCAAACGGAAGGAATTATTATTATGAAGAACAGTTTTTCAGAAAGCTATAAAGCAGCAGGCGTTGACGTTACCGCAGGCTACGAAGGTGTTCGTCTGATGAAAAAGGACGTTGAACGCACCAATATCCCCGGTGTACTTACAGGCATAGGCGGATTCGGCGGTCTGTTCCAGCTTGATATTGCAGATATGAAAGAACCCGTACTCGTTTCGGGTACAGACGGTGTCGGCACAAAGCTCAAGCTCGCAATGCTGATGGATAAGCACGATACGATCGGTATAGATGCGGTCGCTATGTGCGTAAACGACATAATCTGCTGCGGTGCAAAGCCTCTTTATTTCCTTGACTATATTGCTATAGGCAAGAACGTACCAGAAAAGGTAGCCGCTATAGTAAAGGGTGTTGCTGACGGCTGTGTACAGTCAGGCTGTGCGCTTATAGGCGGTGAAACCGCTGAGCATCCCGGAATGATGCCCGAAGACGAATATGACATCGCAGGCTATTCAACAGGTGTCGTTGACAAGTCGAAGATAATCGACAACAGCACCGTAAAGGAAGGCGACATCATAATCGGCCTTGCTTCCACAGGCGTTCATTCAAACGGCTTCTCTCTTGTAAGAAAGGTGTTCAACATAAACAGCAAGGAAGTTCTCGATGAAGTCCTCCCCACAGGAAAAACTCTCGGCGAAACGCTCCTTACACCTACAAAGATATATGTAAAGCCCATTTTGGAGCTTATCTCAAAGAAGAACGTAAAGGCTATCTCGCATATTACAGGCGGCGGCTTCAACGAGAACGTTCCCCGTTCACTCCCCGACGGCTTTACAGCAAAGATTACAAAGCACAGCTACGAAGTGCCTTATATCTTCAAGCACTTACAGGAAGTCGGAAACATCTCCGAACACGATATGTACAATACTTTCAATATGGGTATCGGTATGACCGTTGTAGTTGACAAGGACGATGCCGATGAAGCTGTACAGATACTCAGAAACGCAGGCGTTGAAAGCTACTGCATCGGTGAAATAATCAAGGGTGACGAGGGCATCATAATTGAGTAATATGAAAAATATCGTTGTACTTGTATCGGGCGTCGGAACTAACCTGCAGGCGCTTATCGACGCTGAAAAGTCCGAGGGACTCGGCGGAGGTAAAATCACCTGCGTTATTGCGTCAAAGCCCGATGCCTACGCACTGACAAGAGCCGCAGATAACGGCATAAAGACAAGAGTGCTCGCAAGACGTGACTATGCCGATGTTGCCGCTTACAGCAAGGCTATGGCTGACGCTTTAAAGGAAGAGCAGGCTGACCTTGTTATCTACGCAGGCTTTATGACAATACTTGACGAGCAGGTATGCGATGCGTTCAGGTATAAGATGATAAACGTTCACCCCGCCCTTATCCCCTCTTTCTGCGGAAAGGGCTACTACGGACTTCACGTTCACGAGGAAGCACTTAAAAAGGGCGTAAAGGTAACAGGTGCTACCGTTCATTTTGTAACAGCGGAATGTGACGCAGGACCTATCATTCTGCAAAAGGCAGTTGAAGTCAGAAACGGCGACACCCCTGAAATTCTTCAGAAACGTGTTATGGAGCAGGCAGAGTGGAAGATTCTCCCCCGTGCCGCACGTCTTTTCTGTGAAGGAAAGATAACCGTAAAGGACGGCATAACCGTTATTGACGATTGAACCTTATGTCCGCATTCTCCCGACTAAACGGGATTTTGAGGACGTTATAACAAGTTATATTCAGAAAACTGCGTGTTCCACGCAAAACCGCAACAGGAGGCTATATGGAAGTTTTAACACTTGAAAAAGAGCTTAACTCTCTTGCTTATCACGGCAGAGGCATCGTGATAGGAAAATCCGCAGACGGCACAAAAGCGGTAATCGCCTACTTTATTATGGGAAGAAGCGAAAACAGCCGTAACAGAATTTTTGTAGAGGACGGCGAGGGTATCAGAACACAGGCTTTCGATGAAAGCAAGATGGAAGATCCCCACCTCATCATTTATGCACCCGTAAGAGTTCTCGGCAACAAGACGATAGTTACAAACGGCGACCAGACCGACACTATCTATGAGCTTATGGACAAGCAGATGACATTCGAGCAGGCTCTCAGAACAAGAGAATTTGAAGATGACAAGCCCAACTACACACCGAGAATTTCCGGTATAGTCCACCTTGACAACGGCGATATGAATTTCGCAATGTCTATCTTGAAGAGCGCAGACGGCGACGGCTCATCATGTCAGAGATACACCTACGCTTACAGCAATCCTTTAAACGGCAAGGGAAAATTCATTCACACCTACAAGTGTGACGGCAATCCCCTGCCGAGCTACGAAGGCGAACCCAAGACAGTGGTTATTCCCGATACGGATATAGACACGTTCACATCAATGGTATGGGAAAACCTCAATGCAGACAACAAGGTTTCACTCTTTACACGTTACATCGACATTGCCACAGGCAAGTACGAATCACGCATAATCAATAAAAACAAGTAAGCGAAAGGAACTTTACTACAATGAACGAACTTCAGTTAAAGTACGGCTGCAACCCCAATCAGAAGCCGTCAAGAATATTCATGGAAAACGGCAATTCACTTCCTATCGAAGTGCTTAACGGCAAGCCCGGTTACATCAACTTTATGGACGCCTTCAACGGCTGGCAGCTGGTAAGCGAGCTTAAGAAGGCTACGGGCCTTCCCTCCGCAACATCATTCAAGCACGTTTCACCCGCAGGTGCCGCTGTAGGACTTCCCCTCACAGACACGCTCAAGAAGATATACTGGGTAGACGATCTCGGCGAGCTGTCACCCCTTGCCTGCGCTTATGCAAGAGCAAGAGGCGCTGACAGAATGTCATCATACGGCGACTTTATCGCTCTGTCGGACAAGTGCGATGTTTCAACGGCAAAGATAATACAGCGTGAAGTTTCCGACGGTGTTATCGCTCCCGATTACGATCCCGAAGCGCTTGAAATTCTCAAGTCAAAGAAAAAGGGCAACTACAATATAATCAAGATCGACCCCGAGTACGTTCCTGAGCCTATCGAGCGTAAGCAGGTTTTCGGCGTTACTTTCGAGCAGGGCAGAAACGAGCTGGTTATTGACGATAAGCTGTTCTCAAACATTGTGACCGAGAATAAGAATATACCCGAGAGCGCAAAGATTGATCTTGCAATAGCAATGATTACATTAAAGTACACTCAGTCAAACTCCGTAGCTTACACTTGCGGCGGTCAGGCTATCGGTATCGGCGCAGGTCAGCAGTCAAGAATCCACTGCACACGCCTTGCAGGTACAAAGGCTGACAACTGGTACTTAAGACAGTCGCCTCAGGTTATGGGCTTACAGTTTGTAGATAACATAAGACGTGCCGACAGAGATAACGCTATTGACCTTTACATCGGTGAAGATTATATGGACGTTCTCGCAGACGGCGCATGGGAAAACATCTTCAAGGTAAAGCCCGCCGTATTCACGACAGAAGAAAAGAAAGCTTGGCTTGCAACAATGAAGGGCGTAGCGCTTGGCTCAGATGCATTCTTCCCCTTCGGTGACAACATTGAAAGAGCGCACAGAAGCGGTGTAGAATACATAGCACAGCCCGGCGGCTCTATCCGTGACGATAATGTTATCGACACCTGCAACAAGTACGGTATCGCAATGGCATTCACGGGAATCAGACTTTTCCACCACTGATAAGCTCAGTAAACGGGCGGCACGTCCGCCCGTTATTTTTAAATTCCGATAAAGGTATCACTATGCATTTTACTTACACAGATAAAGACATCCTTGACGGCAGATTTGAATTCAGGCAGAGCGGCACGTTTCGGGTACTGTCTGCGTTTGCACATTTGAAAATAATCATATCGTGTATAATCGAAGCGATGATTGCCCCGTATACTCTCAACGTATTATTTAACGGAGGCGCAACATCAAATAACACATCAATCATAATAATCAAAATTGCTCTCGCTGTAATTCTGCCGATACTGCCGATATGGTATATACTCATAGTTGCAGGCGGCGAACAGCAGTACAGCTACTACGCCGATGAACGTCTTATGCGTATAGCAAGCAAACGCCATACCTATATTTTCAGGTACTCGGACATAGAAAACGTGACCTACAAGCCTATGACCTTGTTTACAAAGCAAAAAGGCTATACTGTTACTGTTACGACAAAAAATACCACGCTGTTCTTCCGTTATATCATGCCGTCATGCGCAGAATTTTTCACAATACAGTCCACACCGTTCTATATTCTTCAACATCCGCCGATAAAAGCGGAAGAAAGGAAAGACCGATGAAAAAAGCACTATTATTGATTTGCGCCGCATCAATTCTTGCAGGAATGTGCGGTTGCTCCAAAACGATTGAAAATCCCCCTTACTTCACTCCAAAAAATCAGACCACATCATCAACGACCCCGGTTCCCCAGACAGTGACACCTCAGACCACCGCAGTAACTACTGCGGCAACATCAACGCAAACAACAAAAGCGGAAACAACGACCGCAAAGCCCGAAACCTCGAACACGTCAATTACAGACAAGTCCGAAACAAAAAAACCGTCCCCTGCCCCTGCAAAGTATACCCCTGTAGGAAGTCTTGTCAAACATAAAGTAAACAAATTCTCTCTGATGTACGATGACGGAGTATACTTCAATACCGGCATCAGTGAATATGAGGAAGATAAAAACGAGCTTTATCTTGTACATTATTCCGATGACAGCGAGGTCACATCTAATATCGTTGCTATGTGCAGTGATGAGGACGAAGATACTAAAGGCAGATCGGTAGCCGAGATCGGCGAGGAATTTATGAGCTATTACGCCGTCGGTGATAATGTCGATTCATCGACCAAGAGTATGATAAAAATAGGCAACACCGATGCATTTTACGCAACTGTAAAATCTTCGGACGGAGATTTTTCGGTTGCCGCAACACAGCACATATATTTTGCCCGTCACGGCAATAAAGTGTACACATTGATAGCACTGCACCTTGACGATAACGAAAAAGCTGTCACAAAGGCGCTTGAATACACGCTCGGGTCAATGTCATTCGACAATTCGTTAAACACATGACAGCAGAGTCAAAGTCATTATCTGCCTCATTGACCGCTCCGAAGCTGCCCGATAATCTTTTTACGGTAACAGATATTGATGCCGAGCTTTCAAAAGTGCGTGATGACGAATCGGATTTTATTGCGGCAGATTTTTCGAGGCTGATATGTGCCGAAACCGATTTTTCAGCCATCTGTTTCAGAAACTGCCTGTTTCACGGATGTCGCTTTACAGCCTGCGATTTTACCGGATGCACTTTTATAGATTGCGTTTTCAAGGGCTGCGATATTTCAAACAGCGATTTTTCCGAAAGCTATTTCAAAGCCTGCTCGTTCATCTCCTGTAAAGCGGTCGGAACAGCTTTCAAATACTCGTTTTATAAAAATGTCAGCTTTGACGGCGGCAGCTTTGAGCTGTCAGATTTTCAGCGTTCAAAACTGCAATCGGTAGCTGTGACAGATACCGACTTCTCCTCCGCTCTGTTTTCTTCTTGTGAGATAAAACAGACGGAGCTTAAAAACGTTACGCTGGCAAGGTCTGTGTTTTTCGGCACGAAGCTTGCAGGGCTTGACTTCACCTCCTGTAATATCGAAGGTCTTACCGTTTCCGATACGGGAGCGGAGCTTAAAGGCGCAAAGGTCGATGTGTGGCAGGCGGCAATGTTCGCAAAGTTGCTTGGCCTTATCATCGAATAATGAATAAATCAAAAGAAAGAAAGGTATTTTTAACATGAACGTACTTGTAATAGGCGGAGGCGGCAGAGAACACGCCATAATAACAGCCCTTGCAAAATCTAAGAAGGTAGACAAGCTGTATGCCGCACCCGGCAACGGCGGTATCTCGAAATATGCCGAGTGCTTTAATGTAAAGGCAACCGATATTGACGGCTGTGTCGAGCTTGCAAAGAAGCTCAGACCCGACTATGTATTCGTAGCCCCCGACGATCCGCTGGTTATGGGTATGGTGGACAAGCTCAACGCAGAGGGCTTCAAGACCTTCGGACCGAGAGCAAATGCCGCTATTCTTGAGGGCAGTAAAGTTTTCTCAAAGGCTCTGATGAAGAAGTACAACATTCCCACTGCGGCTTACGAAACCTTCACGGACGCAGACGAGGCTATAGCATATATCAAAAAGCAGAACAGCTTCCCTGCCGTTATCAAGTGTGACGGTCTTGCACTCGGCAAGGGCGTTATAATCGCAAAGGACGAGCAGGAGGCAGAAAATGCAGTACGTTCAATGCTCCTTGACGGAAAATTCGGCAAATCCGGCAGTGAAATAGTTGTCGAGGAATTTATGACAGGCCCCGAGGTAACCGTTCTTGCGTTCACAGACGGCAAGACAGTAAAGCCTATGATAAGCTCTATGGATCACAAGCGTGCTTATGACAACGATGAGGGTCTTAACACGGGCGGAATGGGTACGATAGCGCCCAACCCCCTCTACACCCCAGACAAACAGCAGGAATGTATGGAAAAGATATTCCTGCCTACTATAAAGGCTATGGCGGCTGAGGGCAGACCGTTCAAGGGTTGCCTTTACTTCGGTCTTATGCTGACCCCGAACGGTGCTAAGGTGATTGAATACAACTGCCGCTTCGGTGATCCCGAAACACAGGTGGTTCTCCCCTTGCTTGAAACGGATATTATGGATATAATCGAAGCTGTCTGGGAAGAAAAGCTCGATACGCTTGACATCAAGTGGAGCGATAAATCTTGCGCCTGCGTTGTAATGGCAAGCGGCGGCTACCCCGAAAAGTACGAAACAGGCAAGGTGATAAGCGGACTTGACGAAAACGGTCAGTGCGAGGGCGCATTCGTTTACCACGCAGGCACAAAGCTGGAGGACGGAAAGTTCCTTACGGCAGGAGGACGTGTTCTCGGCATTACCGCTTACGGCGATACATTAAAGGAAGCACTCGACACAGCTTATAAGGCAGTGGATACGATTAGCTTTGAAAAGGCACATTACCGCCACGATATAGGAAAAAAAGCTCTTTCCGCTTTAAAATAATTCCCGAAAACACTTGCATTTCATTTCCTTTTATGTTATAATAGCATTTGCGTGTTAGAATAATTTTGGGTTTGTACGATAAACAGATCTCGGACATACCCGTATTCCTATAAGGAGGACATATAAATGGGAATATTAGAAATAATCAGTGCTATTGTTCTGATTGTTGCCTGTGTTTTCATAGTACTCGTAGTACTTATGCAGGATACAAAGCAGGGTATGTCGCAGACGATTACAGGCGGTAGTGCAGACAACTATTATCAGAGAAATTCAGGCCGTTCGAACGAGGCTAAGCTGAACAGACTTACAAAGATTGCCGCAGTGATTTTCTTTGTTGTGGCTCTCGTTGTTAACTTCATCGTTATGTACAGCGGTAACTTCAACAAGTCGAATAATTCTTCGACAACAAGCTCCGCAACATCATCTGTAACATCTTCCGTTACAAGTGACGATTCGTCAGCTTCATCGGCATCTTCCGATGCTTCATCGACAGATTCTTCCGCTTCTTCATCTGACGCTTCTTCTGCTGATTCCTCAGTAGCCGAGTCTTCATCTGAAACAAGCACAGAAACATCTGCAGAATAATTAATGCTTTTAAAAGCTGTCGCACTGCGGCAGCTTTTTTTGTATATGCCTGATTGTTCCGGCAACGTTCGCCGGATATAAGTAAATGCTGAGCTGTTGAAAAAAACGCCCTGTTATGATACAATATAATCAATGATTATTAAAGGCAACACCGCATAATTAACGGCTTTCGCCTTTGCCGCACGCTTGCTTGCATATTTTCCGTCAGCTTGCCCAAAAAATCCTCGTAATGCGTCAGCATTACTGCGGTTTATTTGTTCAACCTGACGAAAAATCTGACAGTACAATATGCACAAACGATTTAATCAGTGTTTCCTTAAAAAATAATCTACAAATTTGAACTTGTTTCAAACCTTTTCCTAAGAGTTTTGAGCGCTTTTGTTTCGATTCTGCTCACATATGAACGGGATATATTCATTTTCTTTGCGACTGAATTCTGCGTCATAGGCTTTCTTCCGTTAAGTCCATACCGCATTATGATTATCTGCTTTTCCCGCTCATCAAGCTCTTCGTTTATAAATTGGGCAAGCTTGCTTCTGTTAAATTTCATATCAAGCTCATCAATGATGTTATCATCAACAGACATAATATCAAGCAGAGTAAGAGGATTGCCGTCCTTATCTGTGTCTATAGTTTCGTTCAAAGAAATGTCCTGAGAACTCTTTTTGGAGTAGCGAAAATGCATCAGTATTTCATTTTCAATACATCTGCTTGCATACGAACTTAAGCGTATGTTTTTGTTCATATTAAATGTATTTATTGCTTTAATCAGTCCTATTGTTCCTATTGACACAAGGTCGTCTTGTTCCCCCTGAGTTCCGTAATATTTTTTTATTATGTGCGCTACAAGCCGCAGATTGTGTTCAACAAGCTTGTTGCGTGCTTCAGTGCTGCCTTTTGCTGCCTGTTCAAGATACTCTCTTTCCTGCTTTTCGGAAAGAGGTTTAGGAAAAGAATTTCCTCCGCATACATGCAGAATAAAAAAGCAAAGATATTGTCCCAATATACTAAACAACTCGAACATTTTACCACCTGTTTTCAAGAAATTTTGTGTAGTAATATTTATTCAGAGTTTTCAGAACTTTTGCCTGTACTATAAAATTTACTTGATATATGAGGTGATTTGATATATACTATTTTTATACTCTGGGACGGATGTGATATGATGAAAAAAATGATTTCTTGGAACGTCAACGGACTTCGTGCGTGCGTTACAAAGGGGTTTCTTGATTTTTTCAATGACATAGATGCCGATGTTTTTTGTATTCAGGAGAGCAAGCTTCAGGAAGGACAGATTAATCTTGAACTTGACGGCTATCACCAGTATTGGAACTATGCTGATAAAAAAGGATATTCAGGTACGGCGATTTTTTGTAAGGAAGAGCCGTTATCTGTTTCTTACGGCATAGGAATAGATGGGCATGATCACGAAGGCAGAGTGATTACCGTTGAATTTGAAAATTATTATGTTGTTACATGTTATACTCCGAACTCACAAAATGAGCTTAAACGCCTTGATTATAGAATGAAGTGGGAGGACGATTTTAAGGATTATCTTAAGTCGCTTGAAAAGAATAAGCCGGTTATTATGTGCGGTGATTTGAATGTTGCACATAAAGAAATTGATTTGAAAAATCCAAAAACAAACCGCAAGAATGCAGGCTTTACTGACGAAGAACGTGCAAAAATGACAGCGCTTCTTGACGACGGATTTATTGATACTTATCGCTATTTTAATCCTGATACCGAGGGTGTATATTCGTGGTGGTCATACCGCTTTAAAGCGAGAGAAAAGAATGCAGGCTGGCGTATTGACTATTTTATAGCATCAGACGCCCTTAAGGAACACCTCGTCAGTGCAGATATTCACACAAGTATAATGGGCTCTGACCATTGCCCCGTAGAGCTTAAAATAGATTTTTAAATAATAGTAGAGATAAAACAAAAAGGAGCTGCCTGAGAGCAACTCCTTAATTTTATATGTTTGTATCTTGTGTAAAATTATCTGCCGTGACTTCGGCAACACTTTCTTCATCATTGATAAGTGCCTGTTCTTCAATAATTTTTTTCCTTTCATCCTCTCCCTTTTTGTTTTTTGTAAGATAGGAGAAAGGAGCGGTGATAATGAGAGGCCCGTAGTATGAGGAAAATCGCCACAAAAGTATTGCAGGCTTAATTTTATTTACAGCTCCCACAATAAAGAACTGTGAGAAATACATAGTAAACGCAAGCTCTGCGCCGCCTGATGCACCCGGAAGAGGAACAAGGTTAGATGTGAATACAACGAATGACTGGATACATACAAAGTCAAAGAAAGAGCCTACAGGCTGTCCGTTTGCCGATGCAATTTCAGGCATTCCAAAGGAAATATAGATAAAGTACGGAGCCGCCATAACGCACAGCACCTGAAAGAAAATCAGTATGTATGAAGCTATAAGAAGCTTTTTGTTTTTCATAATAATCTTATTATATTTATGAAAACCCTCAACTTCCTGCCTTATGCTTGCTATCTTTTTGTCGGGATTTTTAATGAACTTCATTTTGTGCATAATCCAGTCAACAAACTGCAAAATTTTGCCTGTAATGCGTTTGCAGAATGAAAGAACAACAAAGCCTGCCATTACCGAAAGCTGAAATGCAAGTCCCATAAATACAAAGGCTGTTGACCAGAAGTTTGTAAAAGCGCTTTCAAAATATTGCGGTCTTAAAATTATCGAGAACACGCTGTATGATGCTGTTACAATCTGATAAATCAGGAATTTCTGCGTCATACAGGCTGAGCTGAATCCGACGCTTACATTCATCTTTGAAAACAGATAAAGCTGCATAGGTTGTCCGCCTGTGCTTGACGGTGTGACTGCCGAAAAGAACACTCCGACAAATGCGACCTTCATAGCGTCAATGAACTTAAAGTGTGGGAATTGCGTTCGTATAAACAGCAGTGTAACCACCGAATCTATAATAATATTAAAATCATAAACTACAACAGCAATTATAAGCCAGAGAGGAATAAAACTGCCGGGAGTTGAGAAAAGATCAATAAGACCGTCCTCGGAGGTGCAAAAGTAGTAAATCAGATATAGTGTAAATGCACCTACAAATATATTCAAGACCATATTTGCACTGATTTTGAATTTTCTTTTTTCTTTTGTCAAAATAATCTTCTCCAATTACAAAATAAAATTATTCACTATTCATCATACATTTATTTCTGAAAAAAATCAAGAACTAAATAGTTGCAAATGCCGGTATTACCTTAAAATATCAAAATTAATTTACCATTACTTGTAAATGTATAATCGATATGTTATAATGCCATTGATAAAAAATAAAAACAGGTGCAGAAAATGGGATTTTTTGATGTTGTCAATGTGTGTGGTTTACTTTTTGTTGCTATAATGATAGTACCGCATATTGTATATGCACGCACGCATAATTATGATATGAAATCTGTTGAAAACAGAGCTATGGTTTACATTGAACGCATTGGCAAGTACTGCGGTGCGTTTTTGATGGCAATTAATATCGGCGTGCTTGAAAAGGGCTTTACCTCTGATTTGATGAAGAGATTCTGGCTTTATTCAACGGCAGTGTTGGTTGCGGCTTATATTGTGCTTTGGATACTGTTTTTTAAGACGAACAAAAAGGGATTTGCATATATTCTTACGATTTTAGCAGGCTTTATTCTTATGTATTGCGGCTTGCTTCAGGTTAAAACGCTGCTGCTGACCGCCGGCATAGTTTATATGTCGGGCGAGCTTTATGTTGTAAAAAAGATGCTGTAAATTTTGCAAAAATATTCAGAAAATACCGAGGTAATATATGAATGTTATTAAATTGTTAAAGACTAAGGATACAGTAAAATACATATATTCAAAAAACACACTGCGTCAAGGGCTTGAAAAGATGCGCGCTAACAGCTATACGGCTATTCCTGTCATTACTAAAGAGGACGGAAAATATGTCGGAACAGTCAGTGAAGGCGATTTTCTGTATTATATTCTTGATGTAGGCTCGGAAGGAATGAAAGAGCAGGAAAAATATTATGTCAGCGATATTCTGCGTAAGAATTTTAATCCTGCGGTCAGAATTGATGTAACAATGGATGAATTGCTTGAACGGGCAATGCAGCAGAACTTTGTTCCTGTAGTTGATGATACCGGTACTTTTATAGGTATTGTAACCCGTCAGGATATAATAAAATACTTTATTAATAAGCAGAATTAAAAGTGCATTAAAGGTGTTTTTATAATGTGCAGTCTGTTCGGACAGGTGCAATACACTGGATGCTTTTTGTAAAATTCGGTCAAGAATGTTTATTCGGCAATCACTGATTTCAGGTGGTTGCTTTTGTTTTATACACAGGTTAGTGCTATTTACTTTCTTATTGCATAAGGAGTAAGGATGTAAAGAAATTTTATCTTGTTTTTAATCAACATTTGGTATAAAATAGATTAGGAGGTAAAGAAAAATGAAATTTTCAAGAATTGCAACAATAATTACTTTATCGGCAATTATTACTGCGATGCCGATATTTTCGGTAATTACATCGGCGGCAAAGGCTGTCGATATAGACGGCGACGGTTCTGTCGGAATATCAGATGCAACCGAAATTCAGAAGGTGATTGCCGGTATAAACGAGCCGTCAGGCAATTTTTATGAGATTGCCGACGTGGACGAAGACGGTTATGTAGATATAAACGATGTTACTTATATACAAAAATTTATAGCGGGATTAATTGATGAAGAACCTTCAACAGAACCAACTTCTGAGCCTTCAACAGAGCCGACCTCAGAGCCTTTAACTGAGCCGACCTCAGAGCCTTCAACTGAGCCGACTTCTGAACCTTCAACAGAACCGACAACTTCTGTTATTTATCCTTCAAGCTTGTCATTAAATAAAACAGATATTACTCTCGGTAAAGGTGAAGAGTTTGTTCTGATTGCAACTTGTGATGTTGAAAATTACATTTGTACATTTGTATCCGATGACTCATCAGTTGCAGAAGTGACTGATGAAGGTGTAATATCAGCTGTCAGTGAAGGAACAGCGATAATAGTTTGCAGTACCGAAAACGGATTGACTGCAACTTGTTCGGTTACGGTAAAACCTATGGCAACAAGCGTCAGCCTTAACAAAAGCAGTCTTACACTTGGTGTGGGCGAGCAATTCGACCTTGACAGCAGTATAGAAAGCGGAACTGCCGCATATCACAGATACTTCTATTCTGACAATCCCGATATTGCCTCGGTTGAAAAGGCAGGGGGACTTGTTACTGCAAAAGCTGTAGGTACGGCAAAGATAAGTGTGCAGATGAACAACGGAATAAAAGCAGTATGTGTTATAACAGTAAAAAATGCGCCGGACAAGATTTATCTTAACAAAACGGAACTTGCTATGTATGTTGGCGATACATTTGATCTTGACAGCTCATTGCCAAAGAATACTGCGGCATACAATATAAAATATACCTCAAACAATCCTGATGTTGCTTCCGTAAAAGCAGCCGGAGGTATCGTAACAGCTAATAATTACGGCAAGGCTGTAATTACGGCAACTGCATTTAACGGAAAAAAGGTCAGCTGTTCTGTGTTTGTAATGCCTAAAAGCAAAAAAATCACTAATGTTCCGCTTGTAAATCAGAATAAGCTGCCGACAGGGTGTGAAACCTGCAGTGCAACAATGATGCTGAAATTTTACGGTTATTCGGTATCTGAAACAGCTTTTGCCGATAATTATCTTGTAAAAAGAAATCTGACGGCAAGCAACGGTATTCTTTATGGACCTGATCCGAATTCAGCATTTATTGGCAATCCGTATTACAGCAACGGATTCGGAGTTTATGCTCCTGCAATGGCAAAATTTATGAACAACTATTTTGCAGACAACAAAAACAAGCACAAAGCCAGATTGCTTGAGGGCAAAAGCCTTGATATGCTTTGCGCCGAATACATAAGCAACGGACAGCCTGTAATGGTTTGGGCGACAATAAATATGCGCGGCTCATACAAAACTTCATCCTGGATAGTAAATTATGCTGACGAAAATGCAAAATATCCAAAGGGGAGTACCTACACCTGGATTGCAAACGAGCATTGTCTGGTGCTTACGGGCTATGACAGCGAGTATTATTACTTTAATGACCCTTGGACGAATGAAAGAACAAAATACAGCCGTAGTCTTGTTGAAACCCGTTATGCAGAACTCGGCAAGCAGGCGATTGCAGTTGTAAAAAATTAAATATATGTCGGTTAAATTACACCATATTGTTATTTGTATATCTTGTATTTATAATGATTAAGTCGTACATATAAATTGGTAAAAGCAAATCTTAAATATTGAAAGGAAACTGAAAATGTCAAAAGCAAAACTTCCCGTGCCGATTACTCTTCTTACAGGTTATCTTGGTTCGGGCAAAACTACACTCATAAATCATATTTTAAATAATCAGGAAGGCTATAAATGTGCCGTAATCGTCAATGATATAGGCGAGGTCAACATTGACGCCGAGCTTATTCAAAAAACAGGCGTTGTGACGCAGGAGGGACAAAATCTTGTTCCTCTTTCAAACGGTTGTATCTGTTGCACGCTCAATGTTGATTTAATCAATCAGATTACCGATCTTATTAAGTCAGGCAAATTTGATTATATCCTGATTGAGGCGAGCGGTATTTGTGAGCCGCTGCCTATTGCACAGTCAATAGAGCTGCTTGCAGGTGATCCCGAGAGCAACACTCCGTCAATCTGCCGCCTTGACAATATTGTTACGGTTGTTGATGCTTTGCGTATGGCAACAGAATTCGGCTGCGGTGAAAAGCTTATGAACGATAATATTGAGGACGAGGATATTGAAAATCTTCTGATTCAGCAGATTGAGTTTTGCTCAACTATTATACTCAATAAAACCGATATGGTTGATGATAAACAGCTTGACAGGGTAAAAACTATGATCAGAGCACTTCAGCCTAAGGCGAGAATTATTGAGTCAACCTATGGTAAAGTACCTGTTGCCGATGTTCTTGATACAAAGTGCTATACTTTTGAGGATACCGCCGCTTCGGCAGGCTGGGCGCAGGAATTTGATAAACCGAATAGTGATGAAGAAGAGGAACACGGACATCACCACCACCATCATCACCATCATCACGACCACGAAGACCACTCACATTGTGATCACGATCATGGTCATTGTTGCTGCGGACACGATCATGACGACGGAGAAGAGGAGTACGGTATCGGTACGTTTGTATATTACCGCCGCCGTCCGTTCAGTGAAGAAAAGCTTCACAAATTTGTAAACGACTGGCCAAAGGGTGTTGTCCGTGCCAAAGGATTAATTTGGTTCTCAGACAAGCGTGAGGATGTCTATATATTCGAGCAGGCAGGTGTGCAGATTACTGCAACAGAGCAGGGCAAGTGGCTTGCAGCCTATCCAAAGGAACAGCAGGAAATGTATATATCGCAGTATCCGGACGTATTAAAGGACTGGGATGAACAATACGGCGACAGAGAAATTAAGCTTGTTTTTATTGGTCAGCATATGGACAAACAAGCAATTTGTGATGCGCTTGATAAGTGTCTTGACGAATAAAAATTTTTAGATTCTATAGCAATAGCTGGGGTAAAAATATACTAAGAATAGCTTTTTTAAAATTCGGAATCTTAGAACATTATCGAAGTTCTCATTTTGCGTTCGTAGGGGACGGCATCCTTGACGTCCCGCCTGATTGCCAACGGCAATCAGGAAAAACGACTTCTTAAGATAGGGTTTTGGGACGTCTGGAAGCCGTCCCCTACACATAACTTTATTAAGACTTTAATTGTTGTTATCCCAACATTTATTATAGAACCATATTTTATTGAATTATTGAGAGAAGCGGATGCTTCTCTCAATTTGCTTGCACTATAGGAAATTGCACGGTTGCGCTCGGGCACAGAAGTTATTTTTTATATGGTGCTGTCTGCACGAATATGTGCAGCCCACCGGCTGCTTTTGCTTTATAGAAAACTGCTCGGAAACAGTCGGGTACAGAAGTGTGTATTACAGCAGTGTGTCGGAATAGCTGAATATACTGTTCACGATGAAATAGTATATGGCATCAGACAAATTAAGACAGTTTTATAAGAAAAATATTGCCAATTAGGCACTTTTTATAAAAAAATTCAAGAAAATTTGCAAATAGAGGTTGATTTTTTTTGAGTTTTTGTGTAAAATTTATATGTAAGATTGTAACTTGACTAAGAATACAATTATTTAAAATATTTTGCGGAGAAAACGAGGTAAAAATTAATGTCTAACAGATTATTCCAGGGAATTGTCCACCAGATGAAAGACGCAATCGACAGAACAATCGGTGTTATTGATGAAACTTCAGTAGTTATTGCCTGCTCGGAACTTGGTAAAATCGGTGAAGTAAACGAGAGTGTGAATTCAGAAACACTCAATTCAATGGCTCCGTTTGTTGTAAACGGATACACATACAAGTCTTTCGGCAATAATGCAAAGTATGATTATGCTGTTTTTGTTCAGGGCACAGATGAGTACGCTCAAAAGTATGCACAGCTTTTGTCGGTGTCTTTTGCAAGTATCAAGCAGTATTACGATGAAAAATATGATCGTTCAAACTTCATTAAGAATGTTATTCTTGACAACATTCTTCCGGGTGATATTTATCTTAAGGCAAGAGAACTGCATTTTAACAGTGAGGTTTCACGTGTTTGCCTTCTTATCAAAATTGTTTCAAAAACTGATGTTTCCGCATATGATATAATTCAGAATCTTTTCCCTGACAAGTCGAAGGACTTTGTTATAAATATTAACGAAAGTGAAATCGCTCTTGTAAAGGAGATTAAATCTGACACGGACAGCCGTGACCTTGAAAAGCTTGCAAGTTCAATTTCCGACACTCTGTCAAGCGAATTCTATACACACTGCGTTGTAGGTATTGGTACAACAGTTACAGGCATCAAGGATCTTGCTCGTTCCTTCAAGGAGGCACAGTCTGCGCTTGAGGTTGCAAAGGTGTTTGACACCGAGCGTACTATCGTAAGTTATGACAACCTTGGTATTGCACGTCTTATATATCAGCTTCCTACAACCCTTTGCGAAATGTTTTTAAGAGAAGTTTTCAAGCGCGGTTCTATTGAGAGCCTTGATCAGGAAACTCTGTTTACAATTCAGCGCTTTTTTGAAAATAACCTCAATGTTTCTGAAACTTCACGTAAGTTGTTTGTTCACCGTAATACATTGGTTTACAGACTCGAAAAAATCAAGAAGCTCACAGGTCTTGACCTTCGTGAGTTTGAGGATGCCATTGTGTTTAAGGTAGCACTTATGGTTAAGAGATACCTTAATGCAAGTCCTACAAAATATTAATTTTTTATGCAAATAAGCCCTTGAGCTTTGTGCTCAGGGCATTTTGCGTATTTTGCCACAGAATTAAAAGGAGAGTTTTATGATAGATTTTATTAATGTATCCAAAACCTACTCAAACGGCACAAAGGCACTCAATAATATTTCACTTCATATTGAAAAGGGTGAATTTGTATTTATTGTGGGTGCTTCGGGTGCGGGTAAAAGTACATTTCTAAAGCTAATTATGCGTGAAGAAACCCCGACCTCCGGCGAAATTATTATCAACGGTACAAAAACCTCAAAGCTTAGAAGAAGAAAAGTTCCCTATCTGCGCCGTCATATGGGCATTGTTTTTCAGGACTTCAGACTGATTGAAAAGATGAATGTTTTTGACAATGTTGCTTTTGCTATGCGTGCTGTAGGAGAAAGTAAAAAAACTATCAATAAGCGTGTTCCGTATGTTCTTGATCTTGTCGGACTGACCGATAAAATGAAGGACAAGCCGAGCGAGCTTTCGGGTGGTGAACAGCAACGTGTCAGCCTTGCCCGTGCGCTTGTAAATAATCCTGAAATAATCATTGCAGACGAACCAACCGGCAATGTTGACCCGGAAATGTCATATGAAATCATTGAGCTTTTAAATGAAATAAATGCCAAGGGTACAACAGTATTGGTTGTTACTCACGAGCACGAGCTTGTAAGGGAATTTCACCGCCGTGTAATTACCATCAACAGCGGTCGTATAATCGGTGATACTGCAGATGCCTTAAAAAAATCGGGCGGTATAGCAGAAGGTTATTACGAGGATGATACACCTGACGGATATTATGAAAACGAACTTATGTATTAAGGGTACACTGAATAAATCACGATTGTTGGTTGTTCAGTGCTTCCTTAAGTATGATAGGATAAAACTTTCAGCAAAAATGAATGAAAGGATAATGGTATGAGAGGCTTTGGTTATCTTTTAAAAGAGGGCTTCAAGAATGTATGGAGCAACCGAATAATGAGCATTGCTTCTGTTTGCGTGCTCATAAGCTGTCTTATTCTTACGGGAGCTGCGGAATTGCTCTCGCTTAACGTAGAAAAGGTAGTTGATTCGGTTGGCCAGTCAAATGAAACAACTGTATATCTTAAGGACAGTGTTTCAGAGCTTGAGGCTGTATATATTGGCAAGGATATTGAAAAAATTGATAATATTACTTCCGTCCGTTTTTACTCAAAGGATGACGCTTTTGAAACCTATCGTGAAGATCTCGGCGATGAACTGTTTGACCGAATCTCCGAGAAAAACAATCCGCTTCCGGATTCATATATAGTTGCAATGGACGATTTGTCGCTTTATGAAAATACAATAAAGCAAATTCAGAAAATAGACGGTGTTGATACAATAACCAATCGTGGCGAAATTGCCAAAAAGCTTACTGACATCAGCAATCTTGTAAATGTTATTTGCTTCTGGATTGTAATTGCTCTTATTGTTATTTCACTTTTCATAATAGCAAATACGATTCGTGCAACAATGTATTCAAGAAGGTTTGAAATAAGTATTATGAAATCGGTCGGCGCAACAAATCACTTTGTTCGTTTACCGTTCCTTGTTGAAGGCGTAATCATCGGCCTTGTTTCGTCAATTATTGGTACGGCTTGTATTTCACTGCTTTATAATGCAGGAATGAATGCTATTGAACAGTTTATTCCGTTTGATGCAATTCCGCTTTCAGATGTTATTATATATGTCGCATCTGCGTTCCTTATTGCAGGTGTTTTGATTGGATTCTTCGGAAGCTTTATTTCAATCAGAAAATACCTCAAAATGGAAGGAAACGAGATTCTTGGATGGTAATAACCGAAGGAGGTAGATTATGAAGAAGTCTAAAAGAATTTTGAGTGTACTTCTGAGTGCTTGTATAATTTCAGTTCCTTTTATAACAGGCTTTACGGCTGAAGCCGAAGAGAGTGTTTCATCACTTAAACAGCAGCTTGAGGAGCTTGAAAATCAGAATCAGGAATATCAGAATATTCTTAATGAAACTCAAAAGAATATAAATGAAAAAGAAGAGTATAATGAAGCATTGGTTGGCAAGATAGAAGTATTGAGCGAAAAAATCGGTGTTACACATCAGTCTATTGATGAACTTAATGTTGATATAGATAATAAACAAAAAGAGATTGAAAAGGGCAACGAAGATATTGAGGAACAGATTCAGACTCTTTGTGAAAGACTCAGAACAATCTATATGGCAGGTAACGCCACTGACCTTGAAATTATTTTCGGCGCAAAGGATTTCTCTGATTTTATTGATAAGGTGCAGCTTATAAAAACTTTGTCCAACTATGATAAAAAACTAATTAATGAAGTTAACGGTAAGCTTGAAAAAATTAATGAACAAAAAATGCAGCTTGAGGACGACAAGTCAGAGCTTGAAAATCAGGAAGCTTCACTTCAGACTGATATTGATGACTTGAATGTACTTGTTGAAGAAAATGATGCAGTTTTGAAAAGTCTTTACAGCAGCAATGCTGATGCAAAGGACGCTCTTGAAATTTTAGAGCTTGAGAGCCAGGAAATTGATAATCAGATCAAGGCTTATTATGCTGCTCAGGAGGAGGCTGCGGCTGCTAAGGCTGCTGCTGAAGCTGCTAAAAAGCCTCAGTCAAATGAAAGTGCCGACAACGGAAACTCTTCTCAGACATCTCAGGGCAGTAGCTCCGGTAATAATAATTCTTCAAACAGCGGTGATAACGGAAACAATTCATCGGGTGGTGATATTACTTCATCCGGTTATACATGGCCGGTTCCGGGATTCTATTACCTTTCTTCTGAATGGAATGAGGACAGATATACATATAACCACGGTGCAATTGATATTGCAGGCGGCGGAATCATGGGTGCAAGGGTTGTTGCGGCTGACGGCGGAACCGTAGCATATGCATACAGCGGATGTCCTCATAACTATCCTAAAAACGGATCTTGTGGCTGCGGAGGCGGATATGGAAACTATGTAATGATTGACCACGGAAACGGCAAGATTACAATTTACGCACATCTTACAAGCGTGGCAGTCAGCACAGGTCAGTATGTATCAAAGGGACAGACTGTCGGCAGTGTTGGTACAACAGGTTACTCAACAGGACCGCATCTCCACTTTGAATGTCGTCTGAACGGTGTTAAGTATAATCCTATGCTTGAATTTTAATTTTAGCCCCTTTATATCTTTGACTAAATATGTAATTGTTGTAATTCTAAGATATACTTCTTTTGTTTTGAAAACATTATTATTGACAATTTCAGGTTATATTATGATTTTGTTCAGATAATGTATAAACTTCTGCGTATGTGCGAGAATTGTTCATCAAGATTTATGGCTTCCTCTGATGAGGGAGCCTTTTGATTTTTAAATGTGCTTTCTATAGTGCTGTCTGCTCATAAAAATATATAGTTATATTTTGGCTCGCATTCCAATATTATTAACAAAAACTTTATTGAAAGTTATGTGAACTTTATTGACAACATATTGCAGGGTGTTATAATTAATTAAAAGAAACATATTGGTTGTTTATAAATAATAAGTAGTTTTGAAATTATTGATGTGATTGTACAGGAAAGGAGCG
>OLOI01000394.1_pt1 | contig 44808 bp, 34 predicted proteins | sample 1672131 | NCBI WGS metagenome assembly OLOI01 (sample SAMEA3136651, study PRJEB25190) | human gut metagenome
GGCCCGGACCAGGGGCCGCAGGGCGGCGTACGGGTCGGGCGCGGAGGCCGCCGCCAGGCGGTCGTAGAACGTGCTGCGCGGCAGGGACAGCGCCGCCAGCGCCGCCCGCAGCCCGAAGCGCCCCCTGAGCCGGTCAGCCAGCGCCGCCCTCTCCGCCGCCGTCAGGGCGGACAGGTCGGCGCCTGGGTCTTTTTTTAGTATGTCGATCGTCCCCTCGAGGACGGCGTTGCGCAGCTCCAGCTCCTCGCAGCGGGCCCTGAGCTCCTCGAGCTCCGAGGGCGCCTCGCGGGGCTCCGGCGCGCGGGCGGCGATGTCCGAGTCGGTCATGAGGGAGAGCGCCCCTTCCTCGCGGAGCCGCCGGCGCCAGCCGGAGACGGCAGCGGCGGTGACGCCGGCCTCGGCGGCGAGGTCGGCGGCCCGCTCCCCGGCCTCCAGCCGCGCGACGAGCTCCATCTTCCTGTCGAAGGGCAAGTATACGGCCTTCTTGCGGGGCGGCGGGGCGACGCCCGCCGCCTTCGCCCAATTTACAACGGCCGTGCGGCTGCAGCCGGCCAGCTCGGCCGCCTCGGTCAGGCTGAACCCCGCCGCGACGGCCTCCACGGCGAGCTCCCTGGTCTCCAACGGGTACATGCGGACTCCAATCCGGACACCGGAGTGTCCAACTTTTTGTCCGCACCCCCATCTAGTACGATGATTGGAGGATTTGCATGTTCAGAAGACTCATGAGTTGTCTTTGCGCGGCGGTCATTGCGCTGGTGATGGCGCCTGTCCTGTCTTTTGCCGATGAAGTCGACGAGTCTGTATATTACATCGGCTCTGCCGTTAATGCCGGGCTGGACACTGGCTATAGCGAGAGTGCGGAATTCTCACGTGACGACTGGCATTTCGGGTGGGATCTTGGGCAGTTCATGGTGATTGGATTTACGAGTATGGCCGAGAACGAGCAAGGTTGCCCCGTGTTCCTCAAGACTGAGGACGACAAGATAAGACTGTCGTTCAAGCTAAGCCAAAACATAGACGCTCTCAATGGCAACGAGAACCTGTCGATTAACGCAGATAGCGATGGCTACAATCAACACTTTGGAATCAACAGAACCGATTTCGGTCACGGAACTCTCATTGTCCGGCAGACGAATTATCAGAACGCAACTGGCGAGCCCCAAGTGTACACGAATTACTTGGAAGGGGTTGAAGCTGGAGCGAACACGGAGGTTATGCTTCTTGAAGAGGGGAACTATGAGGTTCAGCTTGATTACGAGGTTAGAAACGACCCGCGAAAAGTGGGGCCCGTGTCTCTTGTCCCCGAGTACGCAAACTACAAGATCGACTTCTATTTCGAGGTGAGAAACGGTAACTGCATGGTGTTCCCGTTCGATCTGGCGACCAGATCAGAATTGACAAACGAGGCTTACGCCCCCAATGGGTTCTACCTCGATCTTGCCAAGTCTCGCTACCTCGATATTAACGTAAAGAAGGAGATGCTGGCCGAAGGTGCCAATGGGCTTGTCGAGGACACACGCTTCAATAAACCTGCTAAAGACGGCGACGAGTATACCGAAGAGGGCATCTACACTATCACAGCCTCCAATCCGAGCACGGGTCAGGAAACTATTAAGAAGATTTACGTTGGCGACAATCCAGTGCTCAAATGCTACGCAGTTACTGGGCTGCCTGTTGAGACGATAAACGCTCGCCTTGCTGAAGGCGACACAATCGACAGCGATGGAGCACTTGTGACGCCCGAGCCCGTTGCGCCGACAACGTCCGGGACGATAGGGACGGAAAGTGATAGATCACCGCTCAGGCTTTTAGTCGCTATTGCGGTTGTCATTCTGGTCTTTCTGTCAGTTGCGCTGCTGCGCAGGCGACGGAGACGCCATGTCCTAACTGAGAGCGTAACGCAGCGGGATGCTGTTTCGCAAGATCCGAGGCTTCTGAACGATGGTGAGGAGGGTGACAGATGAGGAAGTTTTTGACAGTCCTGCTCTGCACCTGTTTGGTACTATCGGGATGCGGGGCCGCTCCCGCTTCCGAGGCCGAACTCGTTGAGCCCGTCTCATACCAATATCCTGACGAATACGCTGTGCTGGCCGATCCAGAGATGTCCGAAGGACTTGAGGAGAGTGTTTACGCGAGCCTGAGGAAGGCTCTTAACTCCGAAGATTTCCTGATTGATGAGGTGGAGGTCTCCTATATTTCGCAAGAGTATCTAGACGAGTTGCGATACAACTCGCAGGAAAATGTCTGCTTTGGCCATACGCTCTCCGAGATTAGGGACTACTTCGAGGGTGCGCCCTATGTCTTCACGGTCAAGAATGGCGCAACTGTGGTCAAGCCGTTTGAGAATTACGACGACACTTGGGAACAAGTAGCCGTCAATGTGGCAACGGGAACTGGGGTCATTGCCGTATGCGCGACCGTCACAGTGCTCGCACCGGCGATTGGCGCGCCGACGGCGGTTACAGCCATATTCACATTCGCGACTGGAGGTGCCGTAAGCGGCGCGGTGGTTGATGCCGCTATCTCGGGAGTGTTCACGGGCATAACGACAGGAGTGCAGACTGGTGATATCGAGCAGGCCATCAAGGCTGCTGCGTTGTCGGCCAGCGAAGATTACAAGTGCGGTGCGATTATCGGCGCCGTCGCAGCAGGCGCAACTGAAAGCGTGGGACTTCTCAAGGCGTCGAAATATGCTAAGAAGGCAGGAGAGGCGGGGCTCACCATGAGCGAAGCCGCCAAGGTTCAGCTGGAGTCGGGCTATTCCCTCCAGACGATCCGGAACATGAGGAACATGGAAGAGTACGAGGTCTACAAGAATGCAGGTCTCAAAGAATGCATTGTGAAAACTCCGGAAGGAACCAGGAGGATTTTAGCTCGTGATCTCGATATGAAGATCACTGACAAAGATGGCCGGACTAATCTGCAGAGAATGGAAAAAGGCCTGAATCCGATAGACGAGAACGGTGTAAGCTATGAGTACCATCATGTCGGCCAAAAGAATGACGGAACTTTGGCCCTTCTCTCGAAATATGAGCATGACATGTCGGGTTTGCACTCCAAACAGATGTCGGAGATTGAGCGTAACGCATTCAACAGGGAGAAGCGCCAGATCAATAGGATATCTGCTGCGCAGCTTTATGGGCAAGTAAGGTAACATCCTTCCATGAGAGGTATCCTCGATAATGCTCTCCAAACTGCGCCTATCCTCTGTTGCACGATCGATGTATGCGAGTCTTGCTGAGTTTTTGCAGTTGTATCTGAAGGGGCTAGATTGCCGCTGGGTTCTAGACGGCGACAAATCAATCTAGGAGTGATTATTTTGATCATGGAAGAGATGAAAAGAGAGTCGGTGTTGGGCTCGCAAGGGAGACGGGAGTTTTGGGATGCGCTCTCAAAAGCGTGCGGTCTTTCGGAAGAGACGCGAGGCATGGTTCTGCAGGCCCGTCCGCCGGTTAGTAGATTGTGCCGATTCAGGACAGTAGGGTCTAGCTCTCTCAGTCAATTGCGCACCAACACTCTCTCGTTTTCCTCGTCTTTGTATTACGATGACCCTCTTGACACTTTTTTCTACGTCGATAAAGAAGCTCTTCGTGCTTGTTCTGAAACAATTGCGACTATGGGCATGCAACGTAGCCTTGATATGGCTGCCTCGCTGCTCCGCCAAGCCAATCTGCCCGGTTTTGGAAAACTATGCGACATAATGGAAGCGACCGAAATGGACGGGCACTCCTTCTGGTTTGATCAGCTGAATTGCCAAATTGATAATGTGAGACGAATAGTGCGGGATGTCGGATATTCCTTGTGCTTCTGCGATGATCCACTCAACGAGGTGTTGTGGCTAAAGTACGCGAATAGTCATAAGGGGTTCGTTCAGGTGTATGACGTAAACGATCCCGTGGGACTTCTTTGCGGTAAGGAGGGCAGTTGCAGACTTTGCGTGAACAGTGATCTGTCTCTGGCACCCTATCCTGTTTACTACTCAAATGAAGGATATGATGCGACGCGATATGCCCTTGCCCTTCTCCTCCTTCGCGAAATGCCGGCCGAAGTCAGAACGGAGTGTCCGGAACTCGTCAGATGGCTTGAGGGGTCGATTAGGTGGGAGTTTGAAAAGGTTACACTCATTAAGCGTAGACAGCACGAATACGACCGCGAGTGGAGGCTTTTGTGCAGAGGGTCTGCGGAGAGGAGGCCATCAATTCGGATGACGCCCTCGTCCGTCATACTGGGCCTTCGGATGGAAGACGACGAAAGACGGGACGTCGTAGACGCGGCTAAGGATGCTGGAGTGGAAACGGTTCTGCAAGCTTGCATAGACGAGAAGATTGGCAGACTTGCGATTCGACCGTATTGGTCGGCATGCTAATGGGGCGGCTGTCAATCGCGATCTGGTACTGTCCAGACTCTTGCGCAAATTCCAGCAGCCGGCGGTCAGCCGTCGGCATGATCACTCGCCCAGCAGCGACACGTCCAGGTACCTCCTCGATCCCCACTCGCTGTCGGCCACGTACTTGAGCCTGGCCGTCACCAGCATGAGGGCGCTCTTGCCGTCGGGGAACGTGCCCACCACCCGCGTGCGGCGGCGGATCTCGCGGTTCAGCCGCTCGATGGCGTTGTTCGTGCGGATGCGACGCCGGTGCCGCATCGGAAAGCGCGTGTAGGTCAGCGTCTCCGCGATGCCGTCGCGAACGCACTTGGCTGCCGCCGCCAGCCTCATGCCGTCCGATTTGGCGGCGACGTCGCTGGCCTTCTCCATGCTGGCCTCCAGCGACTCCTGGGAGTGGATGGCCTTGAGCATGGCCGCCACCTGGCTCCTCTTCGATTTCGGCACCTTGGCCAGGACGTTGCGGTAGAAGTGCACCGTGCAGCGCTGATAGGCAGCCTCTGGGAACACCTCGGCGATGGCCCCGGTCATGGCGGCGGCCCTGTCGCCGGTGAACATGCGCACGCCGGAGAGGCCGCGGCCCTTCAGCCACGAGAGGAACTCCCGCCAGCACTCGGCGGACTCGGTGAAGCCCTCGGCGGCGCCTATCACCTCGCGGTAGCCGTCGTCGTTGACGCCTATGGCCACCATCACGGCCACGTTCTCGAACGAGCCGCCCCAGGAGCGCTTGAGGTAGATGCCGTCGACGAAGACGTAGGGGTAGGGGCGGGTCAGCGGCCTGCTCCTCCACTCCTCGACGGCCTCGAACGCCCTCTCGTTGAGATTGGACACGGTGGCGGCGGACACCGACGAGCCCCAGAGTATCTCGGAGACGTCCTCGATGCGCCTGGTGGACACCCCGGCCAGGTACATCTCGATCATGGCCTCCTCCACGGAGGTCTCCCGGCGCCTGTAGCGCTCGATGATCGCCGTTGCGAACCTCATGCCCTTGAGCTTGGGCATCTTCAGTATGACCTGCCCCGATGTGGTGGTGAGCCCCCGCTCGTAGTGGCCGGCGCGGTACGCCTCGCGGTCGGCCGTCCTCTCGTAGCGGTCTGCGCCTATGAGGTCGTCGGCCTCCTCCTCGAGAAGCGCGTTCAGGGTGTCCTCGACCGTCTGGCGGACGAGTTCTTTGAGCTCGCCGCGCATGGCGGCCTCGTCGAATGATACGATGGGATCGGACATGGCTCAGCCTCCTAGCATGATTGAATTCGACACTCAAATCATACCGAAGGCCGGAGCCGTGTCTTTTGGTATCTAGACTATGCTGCTGTCAAAGTGCGCAAGAGATTGTACGTTACCCGCGATCTGAGCGTTTTCGCATTACATCATGTTGGCCTAGAGTGTCTCTAGACCAACATGATGCTTACGTTTAAGTTTAGCCGTCATGCTTCCTGGTATGGTACGATCCCGTGACTTCACCTTGCCCTTTGCTGCAGATTCCTTGGCAGCATTAGTGAAAGTCGATCGCCCTACATATAGGATGTCGTCCCAGAACTGCTCACATTACTCCTCGCCCCACGAGTATTGACGCTGGTAAACTGATGCAACAAACCCAAGGTTTGCACTTGCGATGAGTCCGACTAACGCCTGGGCGTGTGCATTCATTGCCATATCGTCACACCTATGCTAATGCCTGTCGTTTCGCAATCTTCATACCAATAAATCAAATGATTGAACGGTTACGTGCATTATCCTTTCATCGCTATCATTCTGTATTTTGCAATGCCATTGAGCATGTTTGAGCCTGTCGCAAGAGATAGACTCCTCTTCCATAACGTCATTGATGGCATCAAGTACTTTCTCATAATTCTTGTTGTTCTTATTGAACACAATCACGCTAACTTTGGTATCACGCCATGTCGTATAGGAAAACAGCTGCAAAAGGGCGTCTCTGAAAGCCTTTGCACCTTTCCATATTTTACATTCGGCTATATATGCAGCGTGCTCTTCGGCCAGTATTTGAATGTCCGTCTTCCCGTGCTTTCGGAAAGCCTCTCCACAGGTCTTGTCTTCGTAATGCGTGTTCAATGCGCTTAGTAGAACATCACGCAAATGCTCTTCCTGTAGTGCGTTGAAAGCGCTCGGAGCCCTTTCCATCATTGCACCCGAGCTCTCAATGACCTCGGTGATGTGCTTGTACACGGCTTCATCAATAGAGTATGACTGTTCGCTACCTAAAACCTTAGTGGGTCTTGACACCTTGAGAGTCTTTTTCTTCATAGGCAAGGGCATAGCCAATGGCGCGTCTTTCACGCGATTAAGTGGTAAGTTTAGACCTCTGCGGAGGGTGGCAAACTGATCCAGCTGCTCGATTCTCTTATCAAGGGAAGCCTCGATAATATCCCGAAGAGAATTGTTGTAGCTCTCTGCGTCTTTGTTGCAGCGCTTAATTTGCGTCTCGAAATCATCAATTCGATCAGAGAAGTGCTTCCGTATTCCCTCTGGCGTGGCGCTACTGAGAGGTGTCTCTAGGGCAAAATAAATATACCCGTAACCATCTGACCCTGGTTTAATGATTTTCTCTGCATAATGACCGCATAGAGTAAGGGTTGACGGCTGCATCTCGAAGAACCAGGGTGTACCTGTATATGGGACTTTACAGGTTGCTCTAGCGCCTTCCACATTAAAGTATTTCGGTTCATCCCGTGCAACCTGATGCCAGCTGTTATAGGTCTGAACTGTCTGCTGGCTAAGGCTAAGTTCAGCGTGGTCGGGATAAAGAATTACAGGAGGGCAGAAGTATTCGTTTTCCCAATAGTCAATCCATTCATCACGGTCGGTGCTATCCAACTCTTCGGCTTTAAGCTTAGATATATCATCCTTCAGGCGTGCCTTGAGACTCTCGAAGATGCTGTAGGAACTATTGCCGTTAAAACATTGCACAATAATCAACGACCTCTCACTATGCCCAGCAATTCGTCATAAGACGCAATCGGTCCTTCAAACCTCACCTGCGAGGTCGAGAGCTCGTTGAACACCTTTTTCGCGCAGGCAATCTTAGTCTGTTCGACAGTGCTCAGCTCCATAGTGTCCATCGTGCCTTTCGTCTCCGCAATGAAATAGACGTGTTGCACGCTTCCCTCTCTGAAGGCAATTGCCCAGTCGGGGGCGTATTCGCCAACAGGTGTGGGTATCTTAAAGGTGCGCGGCATCTTGGCGTAGACGCATACCTCGGACGCTAGGTCCATCGCCTCGGCGAATTCCTTTTCGACGATGCTGTCGAAGAACACGTAGTCCTGAATGTTCTTCTCCGCTCTGAGCGCTTTCGAGATGTTCTCCGGCATGCGCTCGGTGAAGATGTCCGTGTCGAATTCCTCGTCGAGCTGATGATAGGACACGTGGTCGATGATGGTCGTGGCCTTCTCGTCGACGATGATCGAGCTGGTCTTCTTGATGAACTCCTCTGGATTGCGCTTGTAGAGCGAAAACTTCAATGGGCTGATGCGTGAGAGGATGGTTGCCGCAGTGCGCCGCGTCACCTTTGCAGCTTGCGCTACTTCGCCCACGAGGTCATAGGTGACGTTTATCTGCTCCTCCAGCTCTAGGACTTTGCTCTCTGTGCTCTTGGCCTTGAAATGCGTGCGACCCTCTATGTCCTCGCGGCGTGCCGTTTCCTTCTGCCGTCCCGTAGTCAGCGCGTAGGACAGCTCGCTCACTTGAAGGTTGGCGTCGATGGCTGCCACGGCCTTGCGGATGAGCTCCTCGTCGTTAAATGAAACCGTATAAGCATGCTTTCGGTTGATACGTTTCCAGAGCTCTTGGAACTCGCGCTTGTAGTAGTTGTCGTTAAGCGCGTTCTTGGTGACCTTGGGAACATTGCCGTTCGTAATCATCGCATTCAGGACGGACGAATCATAGACGCTCCTTACGAGCAGCTCAGCCGCTTGGAGCATAGGTTCCTCGCGCATGTCCTCGGGCAGCGAGACGATGGCATATGCGAAGAACTCGCCTTCCTTGAACTTCAGCGAGGGTCGGTCATTCTCGTCGAGGAAATCTCCCTTGATGAGGCACTTGTAGAGCTCCTTAGATTCGCGGTCGTTGAAGGAGACGGTCTCTCCCGTGTTGGGAAGGACCACCTGACGGCCCGAGAAGAAATCCATCTCAATCTTCGTCGGGCGATCGCGCAGCTCGGCCTTTATGTCCTTCTGCAGAGCGTCCACGAAAGAGGAGTAGCTCTCCGAGGCGACTACCGTGAGCACGTTCACGTTGTGCACGTCGCGAGCTCCGAGGCACATCGCATCCTGACGCTCTCCATCCTGATCGACGCAGAGGCGGAGGCCGCGCCCCACCTCCTGGCGCTTGCCGGTCTCGGATCCCGAGCTCTTCAGCGTGCAGATCTGGAAGATGTTGGGATTGTCCCAGCCTTCGCGCAGAGCGGAGTGGCTGAAGATGAACCGCACCGGCTCCTCGAAGGAGAGCAGTCGCTCTTTGTCCTTCAAGATGAGGTCGTAGGCGCGCTGCGCGTTCTCGTCGTTCGCGCCGAGGCCGTCGGCAATCTCAGACTTGGTCTCCTTCTTGCTTTCGACGGAGTTACCCTTCTTGTCGATACTGAAGTAACCCGAATGAACGTCGTGAGCTGCGTCCCGCCTGAGGTAGTCGAGGTAGGATTGCTCGCGCTCGTCGTCTAGTGTGGGGCGGCTCAGCCGCTCTTCGACCGCCCTCTCGTACTCTTCCTCGAACATCTTGCCATAGCCGATGGTCTCACCGTTGCCTGACACGTCCCTGTACTTGGCCACTTCGTCGATGAAGAAAAGAGACAGGCACTTGATGCCACGATAGAAGAGAGCCTCCTCTTTCTGCAGATGCGAGGCTATGGTCTCCCTGATCTGGATGCGGCGCATGTCATCCTCGGCAGAGTCCCCGTAGACCACTCCGCGCTTAAGCACCTCTCCGCTAAGGAAGCGCACATATCCGATGCGGCCGTCTTGGTCTGGGACTATTCCGTCGTTGCCCGATGCGATTACGTAGTCGCGATAGGCTTCAAGTCGCGTATCGCCCGTGGCATCGTAGATGCTGTCGCCTTCATTGAAGCGCATGGTCTTCTTGACTATCTTGCCGCCAGCGGTCATCGCCTTGAACTCGATCACGGCTTCTGGCGCCTTGTTCTTCGAGACGATGATGTCCTTGAGGTAGAGGTAGCCATCGGTACCTCGCATATTCTTGAGCTCGAAGCCTTTCACCTCGATGCGCTTCACCAGCTTCTCGTTGAAAGCGTCCAGCGCATCGAGCGCATACACCAGATTGTGTTTCTCCCGATGGGTCGCAGAGTAGTTGAGCACGAAGAGGGGGTTGAATCGCGCTATGCCCTTCCAGGTGGCTGAACCCTTCTTGCCCATCTTCTGAGGCTCGTCGACGATCACGATCGGATTGTTGGCCGCGATTACGTCGATGGGCCTGCGGCTTCCAAAGTCATCGCGCTCGTCGAAGATGATCCTGGCCGCCCTGTTATTCGCTCCTTCTTTCATGGAAGAGTTGAAGGCCTGCATGTTAATGATCATCACGTTGATGTCTGAGCTCTGAGAGTACGCATCAAGCTCGTTCAGTCGATCCGAGTCGTAGATGAAGTAGCGGATCGAGTGCCCGTATTGTTCGAAGAAGTGCTGCTCAGTGCTCTGAAGGCTCTTGTTCACGCCCTCTCGTATTGCAATGGACGGCACCACGATGATGAACTTCGTCCAGCCGTAAAGCCGGTTAAGCTCGAACATGGTCTTGGTATAGACGTATGTCTTGCCTGTCCCTGTCTCCATCTCGATATCGAGCTGGCATGCACCGAGGTCATGTGAGAGCTGCGATGACTCTTCAATTTGGTTGCGCGACTGCACCCGGTTGATGTTGCGCAAGAGCTCATGTCCACTGAGAGACAACGGTGCGTTGCCATAACCCTCTTGCGCCTCAAGCTGAGCATCGCCAAAGATGGACTGCATACCCTTATATGTCTTAGCTACGCCAAGGTCTCTCAAGTATGCGAAAGCGTCATCCCTCGGTTGCCCTTCGAACACAGATGAGACAGCATCCGCAGCTGCTGTTTGATAAGGCTGTATTTTGTACTTAAAATGCATACTCGTCGCTTTCGTAATTCGGTATCTCCTCTTAGGCAGGAATCAATCCGTGCTCTCCAAAAATGATAATGTCGTCGCTATTGGGCTTATTTGTCTCTTCTAACTTATGTACATAAATATATTGCGGCATATGGATTGCCGGGCCTGTTAGTATGCATTCCCCTTGTCCAAGTGCACTAAGCATCGAAAGGCTTCCGTCGCCCATGAAACTGACTGTCTTGCGTATCCGCTCTATGTCATTTGGGTTCACAAGCTTATGAATAAAAAAGTTATGCAACTGAGAAGTAACTGTTGGTGAAATATCGCTGGGTCTCTGACTGGCTGCACAGAGGAATACTCCAAATTTCCTACCCTCTTTAACAACCTTCTCAAATACTTTAAGCGTATTGTCGTGTACTAGATCATCTTGCTTGTTGTCGTATGAAAGAAGGTTATGCGCCTCGTCAATCACGATTGTCGAGACAGTGCGAGGCTTCGTATCTCCCTTTGAGGCAATGGCCTCTTTCAACAGTAGCTCGGTCAGTAGAGCCGGGATCATCTCTCTCGTATCTGCATTAGTATTACCGAGCTGAACTACGACAAAGTTGCTCCTATCAAATATATTGGCAAGCCCTTCACAAGACGTATTCTCGAAAGTTTTTTCCATATTGTCTAAAACGTGTTTGGCGCGAGGGAGTAGCGGCTGAACGTAATCATAATTTGTTCCACTCTCTGAACTGCGCGCAACCTCAAAGGCAAGACACAAATAGAAGAGTTCAAGTGGGGTCATGCTATTTCTTAGTGTTATCGACTCTATATCTGAGCGCGCATTAATATAGCTTGCCCTACCCTTTTTCGGATAGTAGAATCCATTGGTTGTTTCGTTGAATGAAATGTCGTCTAAGCCAACAACGTATCCTTCGCAGTATTGTCTAAGCGTGAAGAAAAGGCGCGAACGCTTATCCACAAGTGACCACTCAATTCTTTCAATAAGCGCAGCTTCGTCAAACTCCTTCCAGCGCTTATAGGCTCTTCTTACGACTGGCATTTGCGTTTTTTGAGTTGCCCTAAGTAGCGTTCCCCAATTATCTTCATCAAGCTGACTGAAATCTATTGGGATTTTATCCGGCATACTGGCTTTTCGCGTTGTCAATCTATAGACCCGTTTGTCTTCACGCGCGAGCACCGCATCTCCGCCATATTCGTTGTTGAGGTCGAACACGAGTATTCGAGCAGCCTTGTTGTTGCGATCGAACTGCCTTGCGTATTCATGGAGTACCTTTGCAAGGGTGTTTGACTTCCCGCTTCCGGTGTTTCCGAATATGCCTATATGCCCCGCCATGAGCTTATTCGCATCAATCTCGACAACGGAAGACTCGTCGAACAAGTCATTTCCTAGGCTCATGGCATGTGGGACGTCTGCGCCGTGCATGGACACAACATCTTTGTCGTCAAGCGATTCGACGATCGCTCCGACTATGGGTAAAGCCCTTAGGCCTCCCTTAAACACACCATTAGAGAAATGACCGCGAACCTCAAGGTCAACGAGAAACGGTCCGACAGGTTCTTGGTGTTCGCTTAAAGCCTTTCCTGCTTTGTCGTACTCAATCTCGTGTTCACCAGTGATTTGGCAGACGATGGTATCGAGCCCAACGTTAGTCTTCACGAAAGAGTTGATTCTTGGGGATGCAGACAGAGTGCCGTTTCGAGCAAGAAACGGCTGGAGACGTTCATAAAATGTAGCTACGACTCGAATTCCATCAATCCGAGTGATCCTCCCTACTCTCATAAGCCACACACTCTTTTGAAAATATTTGCAAGTGTGAGCGTTGTGTCCTGTCTTGGTTCTACTTGAACAGGAGGCACAACCTCTATTCGTTCGCTCATCCCAGAAGGAAGCGCACTATTCTCATTGAACTGCAGCTGATACACCGTGAGTCCATTGTCGATTGCGTCTCGCACCACGCCATTTATGTGGTCATCATTCCATGAGTACCCAACAACAAACAGGACTGAGTTCTTGCGGAGCAGCTCGCTTTTCATCGCGAACAGAGTCTCGTAAAAGTCACTGAGAACGTTACCGAGTTTGTCCTCTCCGGGAAAAACAATAGACTCCTTAGACAAACGTCCTACTGCGTCAACCGAACCGTGCATCTTGTAAATAGCGAAAGTAGGTACGTATTCTCTCCTAGCGGTGTTGTAACCCACTATCTCGAAAGGCAGATTCGATTTTGATTCTTGGACGTTGAGCGTATAGGAGAATTGCCCTTGAGTATTCAAGATTGTTTCAACTATCTGGTCATAGTTAAGCGTGAAGATGTTGATTCGCTTAGATTCCGGATGTCTGTTTTCCGCTTTGGATACTATTCGGCTGATTCGGAACAGAAGACTCCCTAGGTTTCGAATCGATTCGGAATCATAATCCAGCTCCTGAGTAAAACCAGAAAATTCGGTACAATAGACGTCAATAATTTCATTTCGTGCTACTTCATTGATTTCGCGTAGCTCAATTTCTATACTCTTCCCAGGTTGACCATGTCGTTTTAAGGCCGCTTTTGTGTCGACGAAGCCATTGAACTGTGGAAAAGCCTTTCCATTCACCCCCGCACCGAACAAGAAATTGACGGAGCATGAGCCGAGTATGCGTTTCAGCTTCTCCGAGTCAATTCCTTGTGGACTTTCGGTATTAACCTGAGCGTTATCGGGTTCGTTAACTTCGCTCATTTAGATCACCCGGCGGATGGTGTCGGGGCTGAATGTCTTGAACAACTCCTCGAAGTTCGCTGCTGCCGAGTCGTCCTTGAAAGATAGGTCTCGCATGACGGCATAAGAGGGCTTGCGTCGTGCAATCTCCTCGATGACATCGTTCGTTACATCAGCATCAAGGCACGCAAGGAGCTGACCGTGGTTGACATCAAAGACTTTCTTCCCGTTGACGTTTTGCTCTTCGATGTGTGCCGAATACGGGATGCGAAATGCAGGCAGAACTTGAAACAGGATGTCTTCCGGAGTGCGTCCTTCCTTTATATTGTCAATTGCATCGAGAAGGGACACCTGCTCAACATGATTCGGATCCAAATAAGTATTCTTGAAATTTGAAGAGTCAATCTTTAATACGCGAAAGCCAATATCCGGTATCCGCTTGGCTTCTCCGCCTAGCTCCAACTGCTTGTTTTGAGAATCAACTCCGTCAGCGATCTTTTTACCTGCTCTACGAATTCTCTCTTCTCCAATTTCGCAAATTGTTTTATATCCCGATTTATATCCTTCTGAATCTTTGTTTAACTCCTCAGGTAGCTGAATCATAATGAAGCGGCGACAACCACCGTCTTTGCTGTTTTGCATCATGACTGCATCCGCTAAAGTTGCAGACCCTGAAAAGAAATCCAAGACAATTCCGTCTTTACTATCGCCGATTTCGATGATTCGTTCCATCAAATAGGGTGATTTAGGGAAGCTCATAACATTGCTTCCAAACAATTCCTTTATTCTCTTTTTACCCCAATCATTGTTGAATTCTCCGTCATCCTGAAGGGACTTTGCCATAGTGAGAGAAGCTGTTCCTTCATGTAAATAATCCTTGCGAAAGACTCTCCATCCATCACTTGTCTGCTCAGCGAAAATGTAGTCATTTTCTTTGCCGATCTTGTCTTTCGACCAAGTCCAGCAAGTAGGTGTTCCATCTCCGGCAAGGGGTAATCTTTCAATAGTGTGTTTCCCATCTTCAGTCAAAGCTACTGTTCCGGTGTCCGGGTCAATCCATAGAGGGAAATATAAATTGGGTCGAGTCTGAGGGTTGAAACTTTGATTCCTGTTACGGAGTCCTATAGGCCTGAATGCGCCCTTTTCGTCACTGCGGTTATACTCTGATAGCATACGTTCATCTTTTGGAATTAAATTGAGACATTGGGTATTCTGATAATCCTTAACCCATACAAGCACTGGCTCAATCGTTTTGGCAATATACCTATCAAGATTCCTTCCTCGTGGATTTACTTGAACGGAAAGCTTTGCTACAAAATTATTTGCCCCGAACACTTCGCCGCATATTTTCATAAGATTTGTTTCTTCGTTATCGTCAATACTGATAAACAGTGCACCGTCTGGTGCCAGAAGATCCCTTGCAATAATCAAGCGCGGATAGATCATTGAGCACCAGTCGGAATGGAAGCGCCCATTGCTCTCTGGATTAGCTACCAAGCGTCCTTCGTCAGAGAACTCTCCACTTTGATACTCTTCACTTGAAAGAGCGTAATCATCGTCATAGATGAAGTCATGCCCCGTGTTGTAGGGCGGATCGATGTAAATCAGCTTTATTTTGCCAGCATAGGTTTCCTTAAGAAGCTTCAGTGCATCCAGATTGTCGCCTTCGATATAGAGGTTCTCAGTGGTATCCCAATCAACGCTTTTCTCAGGGCATGGAATCATGGTCTTGTCGATGGGTCGGCGCGCCTCGGCCTTCGCCTCGCGCTTACCAGGCCAAGTAAACTGGTAGCGCTCGCGCTGTCCTTCTGCGACGTCGCCAAGCAGATCGCGCAAAGCATCGAAGTCGATCGCGCGCTCCACTTCGCCTTCAGCATTCTCAACCTCCGTGGCGACTTGAGGGAACAGCTCAATAAGCTTCTCGATGTTCTCCTCAGTGACATCGGGCGTTTTGATATCGATCTTGTCCATCAACTATCCTTTCAGTATTTCGTCCCGCTCGCGCTTTGCGGCTTGCAGCTTCTGGAACAGCGCATTGCGCTTACCCAGCTGCTTTTCCTTGCCATGGGCGCGTTCGAGCTTGGCTATCTCTTCGTCAAGCCCCTTGACCTTCTGGCGCTTCCTTATCTCGTTGTCCACGTCCTTGATCCCCGCATCTCCGAACGCGATTTGCGCGCAGAGGGAATCCCAGATCTCATCCAGGCTCTCGCCCTGAATGGAGATCGTTTCGCTGTCAATAGGAGTCCAGTCCGTATGCCACTCTTTGCCGAGGCGATGAACCGAATAATGTTCCTCGTCGCCATGCAATGACCGGAATAGGATCTTATGGGGGTTCTCCTTGGCTATCGCCTCGGTAACCGTTATGGGCACGCATGATTGCTTCAACGCGAGGTCGATGACGAAAATCTCATGGATCTCTTCGCCGTCTGTGATGCGCATGGTCGAGGGCTTCAAAGAGTTCGCGATAGTTATCGTCTCAATCTCGCTCACGAACGAATCGCGTTGCTTCGAGGTGAGCTTGAGCCGCCTGTAGAAGTCCTCTTTCGGGAGCTTGCGGCCCACGTATGTGGTCGATGGCAGCGAGATCATTCGCTCACCACCAGAAAGCAGACGAGCTCGAAGTCGTCCAGTCCGCTGATGTCGTTCTCCAGGAACGAGGAGACGCCGGAGCTGAAGAAGCTGTCCACGTCGCTTTGCGCCTTGGATTCGACGATGGATGCGATCGCGTCGACAAGCAGTCCCGATGCCCATTTCATGTCCTTGCCGTTCTTCGTCTTCTTGTTGAACGCCTTGCAAAGCGCATCGTTAGGCGCATCTTTGCCACGGCAAAGCATGCGCATGGTGTCCAGGACGTCCTTCGGCGAGAGGTGGCCTTCCACCACTTTGCCGTCTTGTCCGACATAGACCAGATAGAAGGGATGCAGCTGGTTCTTGCCCAGGATGTTCACGTCTTGGTTCACGTTGCGGAGCACGAAGATGATGCCGGGCCTTTCGCCTTTGACGATACCGTGCAGGCCGCTTGGCAGCTTGTCTATCTCCGGATTGTCCTTGTAGTACCCGACAAGATCCATGCGGAAGTCGTTCAATCCCAGATCCGTGATGGAGACCCCTCCGGATACGTCCTCCAGGTCGACGACCTCGTCCTGCATCTGCTGCAACTGCCGCTCGCGGTATTCGAGGTCGCCCCTCTCGTCCTCGTTCAGGTAATCGTCATCGCCCGTGGAGGTGAGCACCGTGATGCGCATGCGCTCCTCGACGCGGTCCTTGAGCTTGATGTACTCGTCGAGCTCCACATCCGGCCAGTAGTTCACCAGCTGGATTACGTCGTTTGTCGACCCTATGCGATCTATACGTCCGAAGCGCTGGACGATGCGCACGGGATTCCAATGGATGTCGTAGTTGATGAGGTAGTCGCAGTCCTGGAGGTTCTGGCCCTCCGATATGCAGTCGGTGGCGATAAGGATGTCTATGTCGGTGCCCTCGTGCGCCGCCGCAGTCGCGCTGCGCTCCTTCGAGACGGGGCTGAAGCAAGCGAGAAGAGTGGTCATGTCAGTGGGCAGCTTTTCAACCGTGCTCTTGCCGCTGCCTGATCCCGTGACCATGGCGGTCTCTATCCCGAGCTCATCTTTGGCGAACTTCGACACATGGTCGAAGAGGTATTCGGCAGTGTCCGCGAAGGCCGTGAATATGATGACCTTCTTGTTGTCGGGATTGATGGGGCTTTCGACCTTGCCTTTGATCTGGCCCTTGAGTTCGATCAGCTTGGCGTCGTGCTCGGGCCCGATGTCGTCGATCATGGCGAGCAGCACGTCTATGTTCTCGACGTCTGCGATGATGTCCCGCTCCCATGAGAGCCAGTCCATGTCAGCGAGATCGAACTTGGTGGCGTTGCCAACCTCGAAGGACATCTCCTCATCATCGTCTACATCCAGGTCGTAGTCGTCCATGCCGACCATGTCGGACACCTTGAATTCCTCGGACTTCTGGAGCTTGTAGTCATCAATTCGGGCAAGCGTGTCTGCCATGTTCGCCTTGACTCGCTCAAGGGTCAGCTTGAAGGAGTGTGCGCTGCTCTCAAGCCTTTTGAGGAGGTTCGCGGTCATGAGCTTTCGCACGCCGATCTCGCGCCCTGCCATGGTCAGGTTCTCCTCGCCGTCGGTGTACTTGGACACCTTGCTCGGATGGAGGTACTGGGACGGGACGTAGATGGAAAGCAGGAGGCTGTCCAGCTGGTCGTATATCTCTCGGTAGTTGATGGTACCGCTTCTCGTGGAGAGGCGCGGTCGCTTCGAGATGGGCTTGTTGCGCTTGGGGAAGGGGCCGATGGCGGACATGTCGTAGTACCGTTGGATGTGCTTGCGGCTCCTTGCCACCGTCACCTGGTCGAGCACCTCGAAGAAGTCGAAGTCGAGCATGTTGGTGAGCGCGTCTGTGGTTCGCAGATCGGGCGGCAGCTTCGCCCACTGCGTAAAGGCGCGCTGGGCGTTTGCGAACACGTCCTCGATGCTGCCCTCTATGCGCAGCTTTCCGTCCCACGCGCTCTCGTCTCCCGCGTAGGCGAGAGCTAGCTGGTTGCGCAGGTCGCGGAAGCGGTTGTTCACGGGTGTCGCAGACAGCATGAGCACCTTGGTCTTCACGCCCTGCTTGATGACGCGCTCCATGAGCTTCTGGTAGCGGTTCTCCTTGTCCTCGCTCTTGCTAGCGGAGTCCCCGCCGTTCCTGAAGTTGTGCGACTCGTCGATGACGACGAGATCGTAGTTGCCCCAGTTGATGCGATCTATCGGAAGTCCCGTCTCGGAGGTGCCGCGCGTGCGCGAGAGGTCCGTGTGGTAGAGCACGTCGTAGCGGAGCTGGTCTCCGGCTATAGGGTTGTTGATGAGGTTGCTTCTGTAGGTGAGCCAGTTGTCCTTGAGCTTCTTCGGGCAGAGGACGAGGACGTTCCTGTTCCGACTCTCGTAGTATTTGATGACTGCGAGCGCCGTGAAGGTCTTGCCCAGGCCTACGCTGTCGGCGAGGATGCAGCCTTGATAGGTCTCGAGCTTGTTTATGATCGCGAGTGCCGCATCGCTTTGGAAGTCGTACAGTTTATTCCAGATGAGGCTCTCGCGAAAACCCACGCGATCGTTGGGCAGGACATCCTCTGATATGTCGTCCAGGAACTCGTTGAATATCCGGTAGAGCGCCATGTAGTAAATGAGCTCGGGTGCGTTCTCCTGATACATTGTCTGAATGCTGTCGATCACGGCATCGGTGACATCTACGAGCGCCGGATCGTCCCAGGCCTTGTCGAAGGTCTCAAGTAGCATCTTCGAAGTGGCCGTCTCCGGGCGCGTGATGACACCGTAGTTCGTATGGCTGCGCTCAGTGCCAAGCTCGGAGGTGGTGAACTCGTTGAAGGGCATGTAGGCTACCGAATCGTCTGGCTTGTCCACCACGAATGCGGTGATGCCCATGCCCTCCTCACCGTCGAATGACTTGAACGTCGCTTTCGCCCGAATCCAATCTGCGCACTCCTGGGCGATCGCCTTCTGCATGAGCTCGTTTCTGAGCCTTATCTCAAGATTTGTTCCGAAAAGGCTTTGCTCGCGGTTGAGCCTGGGGATATAGAATTCCCTCTTTTCCTTCGGAGCCCTGCTCTTCGTGAAGGCCTGGGACGTGAAGATGAACCTGAAGTCATCGATGTCATCTAGCTGATCTTTCAACTCCTGGTACGCATACATCGAGAACGTCGCTGCCGCGACTGATACAGAATTGCCGGACTCGATGGTCTGGACCAGATCGTCCTTGACGATGCTCAATTTGTTGTCGAAGAACTTCGGGTCCATCTACGCCTCCTGCTGGGAGCAGAATCATATCCGGCATTCTCTTCAATGCTTCGCAGAAATCTCAGCATTTCTCAGCACTTTGCTCTTCGTGGCTAATCGAAGAACGTCCAGGGGTTGCCTTCATCCGTTTACTCCAGAGCATTTTAACTGATGCCCCATGCATATTGGCGCGCGCCACCGAACACTGATGCGATTCTTATGCGAAAGCTCATGGCGTGCTGTTTCTGCGTGGGCTTGTAGATAGAATTAATTACAATCTATCTGCGTAATTGCCTGTTGTGATTGCTCGACACTAGATACGAACTCGGCTTGTCGCATACCTTTTTCCAGGACAAATCTTTTGTGGTAGAAGGTGTCAGCAAAGTCGAGAACCCTGCTCATTTCTCCCGTATCGAAGAGGGCGCCGATAGAGGCAGAGATAAGTGGAATCGCGCGTTGAACTGCCTTTTGACCGAGTCTTTTTCCTATTTGTTCAAGCACGCTTCTAAAGATGGAATTTTCGAGTCCTTCCTTTCCGGCTTTTTGCAGAGCCTTTTTCGCCGCACCGTGAGCTAAGGCTCTCATCTGCGTAAGCAGAAGTGCGATGCCGCCGCGAGCGGCCATTTCCGCCCATCCCTTTTTCACGGTCTGCTTTATGGCTTCGGCCTCGCTGATCATCATGATCTTGCCGATAACGCTCGCCATCTCCCCCGAACTGTCTGAACGTGGCGAGAGGGCGGTTGTGAAAACTTCGCTAGCGATCACGAGCTCATCGGGGTTGTTTCTAACGTCGTAGCCGTATGCAATGGCGATGGATTGGACTGCGCGATAGTAGCAGAATGTGCTCGTGACGATATTTGGAAGAATACCTGCAAACCCCAAGAATCCCGTAGCTCCGCCCTCGGCAAGAGAGGAGATCAGGCTTGGCAGCTTTTCCGAATTCGCTATCTTTGCTACTTCGTAGCTTCTTACAAAGCAGAGCTCGTCAAGCGACTCGATCGCGCGGCCGGAAGTGAGCTTGTTGGCTTTTTCTACGACGGTTTTCTCACTAACCGTTACTTTGGCAGCCTGTGCTTCTAAAGTTTTGAAGCCTACTGCAATAGTTTTCATGGCCTCTGCGTAGAACTGCTGCTCGGTGATAGCTTCTCCTGCATTTTCGGCAGCTTCTCTTATCGACACAGGTAAGATCGAGGCGATTTTTTCGCCTGCTTTGGCAAGCATTCCTGGTGCAGTCATCTTCTCATATCTAGCTCTGAGCTGATCAAGTTCTGCGAGTTCGCGATCATCAAGGACGTCGGTTTGTTCTTCTGCCATCTTCGCCCTCCTGCGTCTTACCTTGGATAAGGTGCTCTTTGTCGCCTTCTATTTAGCCATAAGGATTGACCGGAGGCAAGCCGTGACGGCATCGCAACAAGTGCCCACGGGCTGCTAAAGCAGCACCTAAAGGGTGGTAGCAGGACGAAGCGTTTTCCTTTGCTGGTCGGCGTGCGTACCTTGCGAAACAAAAGTATCAATCTCAAATCGGACTAGTAGGACTGTTGAATGCGACTGTTGGCACCTGGTATGGTGGTTGCCATCGAATGGTCGGCGCGAGGAAGAGGTGGTCGCGTGGAATTCACATCGGCTAGTGCTAACAAGTATCTGCGGCGGTTGCAGGATGAGAAAGATCGGCTCCTGCGCAGCGAGCAGGAGGTGAGCACCTACGTGCTCGCGGAGGGGGAGGCGGCCGAGCCTCCCGCCTACGACTACGGGGCCGTGCGCGAGAAGGTGGCGCAGATCGATGCCGAGGCGCGGGCCATTCGCCATGCCTTGCACCGGTTCAACATGCAGACGGTTCTGCCCGAGCGAGGCATTAGCATCGATGAAGCGCTTATTCTGCTCGCGCAGCTTTCGGGGCGGAAGGATCGGCTGAACTCGCTCGCCTCGCGTCAGCCCCAGGAGCGACTGGGCAACCGGTACTTCGGCAGCAGCAGCGGGCCTATCGAGTATCGGTATGCGAACTACGACGTCGCCCGGGCGGAGGCGGACTACCGCGCCGTCGCGGACGAAATCGCCGCGCTGCAGCTTGAGCTGGATCTGGTCAACCAGACGGAGGTCTTCTCGGTCGAGCTGTAAGGGTTCGCCTGCTTTCCGGATCTGCGGCTTTTCCCGCAAAGGATACTTTGGAACGTTGCGGTTTCGCGTTGGAGTTGTCGGGTAGTTCGTTGTCGGCAGTGCCGTGCGGTTTGAGCGTTGGCATCTTGCTGGAAGATCTGGCTTCCACCCATTCCGCCGCAGATCGAAAGCTTCAGGCGCCTCCCCGCGAGGCCGCCCGCGATGCCGAAGCACGGTCATAGGCATCACTTTCCGCAACGGCTCGTGGCCGCTAGCGAGATCTTGGCTGAGTTCGGCCGCATCGAGTTGTAGGGGCGGCGAGCCGCCCCCTGTTTTAGCGTAAGCGGTACCTTGTCCCGCGCGCTGAGCCTTCGGACGCAATAATGCCCATGCCCAGCAATTCGGCGATGAGTCCCTTGGCCTTGGTCGCCCCGCAGTTCAATGCGGATTCAACATCTCTACGTGTGAAACCTCCCTTTTCTTGGGCGACTTCTACGATTTTTGCGAGATCGTGGGAGAGGGCAAGTTGTGGAGCGGGCACGGATGGCTGGGCAGAGCTGGAAGAAGCCGGCGTGTGGTTTGTCTCGGAGGGAGAGCTATTGCTGGGTGCGTCGGTGTCAAGATAGAACGCAGACAGCTTCCCTGTGTAGACTTTTACCATTACGCGGTCTGGGTTGAAAAGCTCCTCGATTTCGGGCGGGGGAGCGCTTGCCGCTTTCGCAGCGTTGCTCATTACGTCGAATCCGCTTCCCATTCGCTCACAAGCGCTGATAAGCCCGAACATTCGCATCAGAGTCGGATTGCGCGCATCTGAAATTCCGCCCGCTCTCACCACATCGAGCGCTACGCGTGAATTGCCGGGATTGGCTATTTCGATTCGGTCAGAATATCTCAGAGCGACGATGCCTCTTCTTCCATAGTAGTCCGAATGAACGAGTGCGTTCGCGAGTGCCTCTCTTATTGCGGCGTGCATCTCGGTGTCTTCGATGCGCTGGAGATTGTTGTCGAGCGCAAACGGCTTCTTAAGGCCGCTTGTCAGTCGCGGTAGCGCTTCCGTCCAAAAATCGAAAAGGTTTCCCGTCCATGTTCCGTCTTGCGATGTGATGCGGTCTGCCCATCGGCGTTCTTGATCTGCTTCGCGATAGTCTAGGAAGTAGTTCGCATATTCCTTTGCGATTTCGTACTCGAAACCGAACATGAGAAGACCGGCACGTGTTGGATGAAATTCTCCCTCTCCATTTGTTCGTCCAATGGCATTCAGCTTCACGAGGAACCCCTCATCATCGAGCTTGAGCCACGGATGATTCGGTCGGGCAGCTGACACCACGGCTCGATATCGGCTTACCGTGTCCCATGAAAGAGCATCTAACGGGAACTCTTCAAGCACGGTGTCGTCGAGCGGCTCGTTGCTCGCATCGCGAATCATGGCAACGATTTCTTCGGATGAGCAGCGATAATCTCCCTCGCCATCTCGACGGTAGGCTCCCTTTTCCCGATTGCCGCAGATGTAGATAGGTCTCAAATGACGGTTGGCGCGAGGAACTTGAATGCGGATAATGTCGCAGTCGTTAATTGTCTCAATGGTGATCGAATCATCTGTGAGAATGTTGGCGCTGACTTTCGAGGGATTGTGCACTCCGTCCCAGAATTTCTTAACGAGCTGTTCAGGGTTCGGGACTCCGACGTACTCTACCTCTCCTTTTGGGCCTTCTTCTGCGCCGAGGATGATCAGCCCGCCGTTGGTGTTCGCGAAAGCGGAATAGGTTTCCCAGATGCTCTCGGGCACACCGCCTTTGGCGCGTTTTGCTTCCAGCTGACCATTCTCGCGCAATGTCATCACGGTGCCATCTTTCATGTTGCCCCATCTCTTAGTTAAAGTTTCGATGGCATTATCGGTCGTTATCGGTCGTTATCGGTCGTTATCGGTCGTTATCGGTCGTTATCGATTTGCTGGACGAGAGGCGCCCGCTTCCACCGCCGCTATCCTTCGGGCGGCGCGCAGTAGCTCGTAGTCGTGCTCGCTGCGGGAGGGGAGGGCGGAGGCGCGCACGGCTTCACGGCAGACGTCCATGAACGCGTCGGCTGCTTCGCAGAAGCACGCGCGAGCGAACTCGCCGGTTCCGTGGGCGCAACTTGAGGCCGTCGGCGTAGAGCGTCCACGCCCGGGGCTCGTGCTCGTCGCCTTCGCAAACCAGCTGGAGCACCCGCGGCTCGCCGTCATCGGCCAGTTCGGCTTCCAGACGTTCCACGCTGTAGCGCATCTGGTGGCCCAAGTTGGACTTTCCCATGGCCGAAATGTAGCCCGTGGGCTCATCGAGGAGGTGCATCCTCGGCTGCTCGACGCTCAGGTTAAGGAATTCGCGCGCATCGCGCACAGAGACGTTGTCCATGGCAGGACTCCTTTCATCGATGTTGGCGGGACCACCGTGCCGCGCGGCCGGTTGGTGCCGGGATCGTCGAGCCAACTCTCTACCCCGACTCTGGATAAAATGCGCCAGCACTCTCGCTGACGGAAGTGCAGTCTAGCAGCAGAAGGGCCAACCGCGCAAGAGGGAGGGCCGGGTATTGGTATACTCGTTTTCCGCAAGGCGGGATCGAAAGGAAGGCTATCGAGCGCATGGCGGGTGGTCGCGGCGGCTTGATTGCTGCGGCAGCCGCGCGACCGATGCGACAGGGAAAACATATGGTTCTTGGTAACAAGTTGGGCATAAGCAGCGATGCCGAATTGGCGCGCGAGGAAGAGCGGCTGACGAAGGTGCGGGCCCTCGAGCTTTTCGAGCGCGGCCTGCTTGACGAGCTGGAAGCGGGAACGTTTGCCGGCCTTGCCGAGATTCATGCCTATCTTTTCCAGGACATTTACGACTTTGCCGGGCGCATGCGTCGGGAGAATATCTCCAAGGGCGGCTTTCGCTTTGCACCCTCGCTTTATCTGGAGGAGGCGCTTGCCGCCATCGATCGTATGCCGCAGGCGACGTTCGACGAGGTGGTCGAGAAGTACGTCGAAATGAACGTCGCCCACCCTTTCCGCGAGGGCAATGGGCGCAGCATGAGAATCTGGCTCGATCAGATGTTGAAGCGCTCGTGCGGCACTGTGGTCGATTGGAGCCTTGTCGACGGGGAGGACTATTTGCTCGCCATGGAGCGAAGCCCCGTGAAGGATGTGGAGATCAAAGCACTTCTCAAGGAGGCCCTTACCGATCAGGTGAATGATCGGCGGGTGTACATGAAGGGCATCGACGCCAGCTATCGCTACGAGGGCTACAGCACGTATTCCATGGAAGATCTCTCGTAAGATTCTCCATCGCGATTATCCGTATAGGCGTGTTTCGGGCAACGCCTCGCACTCAAGGCGCTCAAGGACGCTAAAACAAATCAAGGACGCTAAAAGAGATCAAGATTGCTAAAAGAGATCAAGGATGCTACGATCTTACTGTTGCGGCGGGCAGATGGCAGGAGGTTTCCGTGGCAGACAAGATTGCGAAGGTGCAGCAGGAGACCTTCAACCCATTTACGCCGGAATTCGGAAAAGTGCCCGCTTATTTCGCTGGTCGCGAACAGGTGCTCTCAGATATCTTGAGTACCTTCGAAGAGCAGACGATGAATCTCTGCGCTCTGTTCGTTGGCCCACGTGGGTGCGGCAAAACGGCGCTTCTCACGTATCTTGGCAACGAGGCGTCTCGGCTCGGATGGGTGGTGGCCAACGTTTCGGCCACTCCGGGCATGCTCGAAGATATTGTCCAGCGCACCGAGGAGTCGGCCTCGCATCTCATCGCGGCCTCGTCCGAGAAACGCCTCACGGGCGTGAGCATCGCGGGTATAGGAGGAGCAACTTGGAGTGCAAAAGACGATTCGGATGCGAATTGGCGTACCCGCATGAATGGTCTTCTGGATCGTTTAAGCGAAGTGGATGCCGGTCTGCTGATAACTGTTGACGAAGTGGACGTGTCTCTCGATGAGATGAGCCACCTGGTTTCAACCTACCAGCATTTCGTACGCGAGAATCGCAAGGTCGCTCTTGTCATGGCGGGGCTTCCCTTTCATATAAGCTCGCTTCTGAGCGGAAAGAGCACGTCGTTTTTGCGCCGGGCTCAGCAGTTCGAGTTGGGCCCGTTGGCCCCCTATGCAGTTGAGGAGGCTTTCCGTCTGACCGTGGAAGAGGGCGGTAGGCTCATCAACGAAGAGGCCTTGGGCGAAGCCGTTGAAGCCATCGACGGGTTTCCCTTCATGCTGCAGCTTCTGGGCTACCGGGCGTGGCGAATGCATCCCGATGATGCCTTCCTGAGCGTTGACGATGTCCGTGCCGGTGCGCAGAGGGCTCAGCGCGAGTTAGAGGATCGCATCTTCGATGTCACCTACGCGGAACTCTCCCGAGCGGACAGGGCATTTCTTGCGGCAATGGCTCAAGATGGGAAAGTCACCAGCCGCGCCGACCTGATGGATCGGCTTGGCAAGCCTTCGGGGCATATTTCCACCTACAAGAAGCGGCTCGTGCAAAGTGGCGTTATCGGCGAAACTCTCGATGGTGACTTCTACTTTGCATTGCCCGGCTTCAAGGAGTATGTCGAGCGGCGACAGGGGTAGTCGGTGCTTTTAGTGGCGCGGCCCTTAAGTTTTGATCGTTAGCAATTCCCTACGTAAACATACTTCAGGTAGCGCCTCGCTACGTCGGCTAGGTGGTGGACGGTTTCGGGCGCGGTGGCGGGGCGATCCGTCAAGTGGTGGCAGGGGAAGAAGCGGGTCAGGTGGTAGGGGATTGATGGATCCAGGGAGGCGAGCCATTGGGCCGCCTCGGCGATTTCCTGGTCGCTGCCGTTCAGGCCGGGGATGACAAGCGTCGTCACTTCCAAGTGGCAAGTGGGCCTGGCAGCCAGCACTTCTATGGTGCGCTTCACAGTTGCCAAGTCGCCGCCGACGAGGTCGTAGAAGCTCTGGGTGAAGCCCTTCAGGTCGATGTTCGCGGCATCGATGAACGGTGCCACCTCGTGCAGCGGGCCGTCGTTCACGTAGCCGTTGGATACCAGCACGTTGGCCAGGCCGCGCTCGTGGGCGAGGCGCGCGGTGTCGCGGACGAACTCGAGGCCCACCAGCGGCTCGTTGTAGGTAAAGGCGAGGCCGATGTTGCCCTCGGGCGCAAGCGACGCGGCCGCATTCACCAGCTCGGCCGGTGCGATTTCGCGCCAGGGCACGTCGCTTTCGCCGGCGCAGGCGATGGAGGCGTTCTGGCAGAACGGGCAGCGCAGGTTGCAGCCGTAGGAACCTACGGAGAGCACCTTGCTTCCGGGGCAAAAGCGGGCCAGCGGCTTCTTCTCGATGGGATCCAGCGCCAACGACGTGATGCGCCCGTAGTTGGCGTCCAGCACCTCTCCACCCTCGGCGACGCGCGCACGGCAGAGCCCCGTCTGCCCCTCGGCCAGCGCGCAGGCGTGTGGGCAGATCGGGCACACGGCGCGATCTGCGCCAAGGTCGCAGGCCTCTTCCCCTGAAAAATCCTGCGCTGCGACTCTGCCTTCGGTATCTTCCACGACGCCTCTTTTCTCGTCTGCTTCGGCCGTCTTGCTGCCATAGTAGCGCAAGGGCGCCCCGCTGGCTTTGGCGGCTCGCATGCGCCGCCAATCCGATACCGACGCCGATGCCGATGCCGACGCCGATGCCGATCCCTCTCGATTCCTTGCGGCGTAGGGGGGGGCGGAAGTTTGTCTGGAGCCAAGCCGGCTTTCGCGATCTCCGCGCCATTGCCAAGGGAGATCGGGCGCGCGGGCCGGACGGGACGTACCGTCGCATTCCATTACTGCTAAAATCATCAAAGCTGGCTGGCCATAGTGCGTAGAAAGAGGGAAACCATGGATCGTTTGAAGGGCAAAGTTGCCATCGTCACCGGCTCCACCAGCGGCATCGGTTCGGGTATCGCGAAGATGTTCGGCGCCGAGGGCGCGCGCGTGGTGGTGTGCGGCCGCAACGAGGAGCGCGGCGCGGCCGTCGTGGACGCCATCGCCGAGGCGGGCGGCACCGCCTGGTTCCACAAGCTGGATATCACCCAGCCCGAAACGGTGGACGCGCTGTTCGCCGACACCAAGGAGAAGTGGGGCTCCATCGACGTGCTGGTGAACAACGCCGCCGGCATGGCGCTGAAGGACGGCCGTGTGGACGAGATCTCCCTGGAGGACTGGGATGCCGTGTTCGCGAGTGACGTGCGCTCCACGTTCTACTGCACTAAGACCGTGCTGCCCTTCATGCAAGAGCAGGGCGCGGGCTCTATCATCAACATCGGCTCCATGGCCTCCTGCGGCGGCGATTTGGGCTCGACGGCCTACGCCTGCGCCAAGGCCGGTGTCGACATGCTGACCCAGTACACGGCGCTGCAGTACGGTAAGCAGAACATCCGCTGCAACTGCGTGCGCCCCGGCCTCATTGTCACGCCGCAGAACGAGGCGAAGGTACCTCAGGCGCTGAAGGACATCTTCCTGGACAACATCGAGGTGGCCCGCTACGGCACGCCCGAGGACATCGCGGCCATGTGCGTCTACCTCGCCTCCGACGAGAGCTCGTACTTCACCGGCCAGGTGGTGACCGTCGACGGCGGCCTGAACTCCCACGTCTCCACCGTGGCCCAGTTCCGCGCCCTGGCCTCCCGCACCTGGTAGCAGAGCGAGCGGCAGCAGAGCAGCTGAGCGCATCCAGCGCCCGACGGCCCCGCACCATATGCGGGGCCGTTTTTCATGCGCCGAAGGGCGACTTTCTGCCGAACGCGGGTTCTGCATTGATGGGTGTTTTGGTCAGCGATAAAATGCGGCCTCGTGTCTTTCCGCCCGCGACGATCGAAGGAGCCGAGTTTTCCCGCCATGCAGCAGCGCGACAAGTTGAAGCCCATCCTTTTCAGCATTATCAAGCATTCCAGCAAAGAAGAGCTGAAAGAGCAAATCCCTAAGGACATCGTGGCGGGCGTCGTGGTGGCCGTGGTGGCGCTGCCGCTTTCCATCGCGCTGGGCATCGCCTCGGGCGTCTCGCCGGAACAGGGCCTCTACACCGCCATCGTCGCCGGCTTCCTCATCGCGTTCCTCGGTGGCAGTCGCGTGCAGATCTCGGGTCCCACGGCGGCCTTCGCCACCATTGTGGCCGGCATCGTGGCCACCGATGGCATGGAGGGCCTCATTGCTGCCACCATTATCGCGGGCATCCTGCTCGTTCTCATGGGTCTGTTCAAGCTGGGTGCCATCATCCGCTTCGTCCCCTTCACCATCACCACTGGGTTCACGGCGGGGATCGCCGTCACGCTGACCATCGGCCAGCTGAAGGACTTCTTCGGCCTCACCTACCCGCCCGACACCGTTACGGTGGAGACGACCGAGAAGCTGGCTGCCCTCGTGGGTAATTTCTCCACGGTGAACTGGCAGGCGTGTTTGGTGGGCGTTGTCTGCCTGGCGATACTGTTCCTCTGGCCGCGCGTGACTGAGCGCGTGCCCAGCTCGCTTGTGGCTCTGCTTGCGGGCATCGCGCTGGTGAGCGGACTCGGCCTTGAGGTCAGCACCATCGGCGACCTCTACGTCATCGACAGCGCCCTGCCCGCCTTCCGTATGCCCGAGCTTACCCTGGAGCTCTTCCGCGACCAGTTCGCCAACGGCGTCACCATCGCCATTCTGGCCGCCATCGAGTCGCTGCTCTCCTGCGTGGTGGCCGACTCCATGATCAGCGGCCATCACCGCGCCAACATGGAGCTGGTGGCCCAGGGCGTCGGCAACATCGCCTCGGTGCTCTTCGGCGGCATCCCCGCCACCGGCGCCATCGCGCGTACCGCCGCCAACGTGAAGGCCGGCGGCCGCACGCCCATTTCCGGCATGGTGCACGCGCTGGTGCTCGTCGCCGTGCTCGCTTTCCTCATGCCCTATGCGGCGCTCATTCCCATGCCTACCATCGCCGCTATTTTGCTGTACGTCGCCTACAACATGTCCGGCTGGCGCAACTTCGCGCATCTGTGCCAGACGGCGTCGAAGGGAGCCGTTGCCACGCTCGTACTCACCTTCGTGCTGACTATCGTGTTCGATCTGGTGGTGGCCATCGGGGTGGGCATGCTCATCACGGTGGTGCTGTTCATGAAGATGGTGAGCGAGGAGACCGAGGTCAAGGGCTGGAAGTACTACTGCGACGAGAATTCCGAGGTCACGCATTTGCGCGAGCTGCCGAAGAGTGTGCGCGTGTACGAGATCAACGGGCCGATGTTCTTCGGCATGACCGAGCGCATCGCCGACATCTCGGTGAAGGATTTCACCCGCTATCTGATTATCCGCATGCGCGGTGTTCCCTCGCTGGACGCCACGGGTATGAACGCGCTGGAGAACCTGTACGACTACTGCAACTCCCATGGGGTGCGTCTCATCTTCTCGCATGTGAACGAGCAGCCGATGAAGACCATGCGGCGCGCCGGCTTCGTCGACCTGGTGGGAGAGGAGCACTTCCGCAGCTGCATCGACGACGCCATCGCCCATGCCCGCGAGCTTTTGGAAGCGGAGCAGGACGTGCGTCGGGCCTCGCGCGAGGCGAGGCGCTCGTAGCACTTGCGAGCTGAAAACCTGATGAAAACTTGCGGCTGATCTCCGCTGCGGGAAAGACATGGTTTAGCATGGGCACGCATCTTTTCTGGTGGCTCCAAAGAGAGAGGCTTCCCATGAAATTCATCGTCACCGAGAACTACGAGGCTATGTCGCGTACGGCCGCGCGCGTGATAAGCGGCTACGTTTCCTCGCATCCTGATTGCGTGCTGGGTTTGGCCACGGGCTCGACCCCCATCGGCCTGTACCGCTGCCTGGTTGAGGATTGCGAGGCCGGCGCGTTGAGCTTCAAGGACGTGACCAGTTTCAACCTGGACGAGTACCGCGGGCTCGATCCGCAGCATGACCAGAGCTACCGCTACTTCATGGAGCACAACTTGTTCTCCCATGTTGATATCGACCCTGCTCGCACCCATGTGCCGGACGGCGCTTGCCCCGATGCCGACGCTGCGTGCGCCGCTTACGAGCAGGCCATCGCCGAGGCGGGCGGACTGGGCCTGCAGCTTCTGGGCCTGGGGCACAACGGCCACATCGGGTTCAACGAACCCGCGCCTGAGTTCCCCAAGGAGACGCACTGCGTGGCGTTGACGGAGAGCACCATCAACGCCAATTCTCGCCTGTTCGATTCTGCCGACGATGTGCCCCGCGAGGCGTACACCATGGGCATTGGCACCATTATGGCGGCCAAGGAAATCCTCGTGGTCGCAAACGGCGCCGACAAGGCCGACATCGTTCGCCGCGCCTTCTTCGGGCCGGTTACCCCCGAGGTGCCCGCTTCCATCTTGCAGTTCCATCCGAACGTCACGGTTGTAGTGGATAAGGAAGCCGCCGCGCTCTGCCAGTAGCGCAATGCAAACGCTCGTGCCGTCAGCGCTTCAAAAGGGGAAGTGCTGACGGCACGCTTGTAGGTGCGGGTTCGTGACGGTGAGCAGCGCCTGCCGCTACAGGGGGCGGCCGCATCGCTTCTGCGCGAGCTGCGCGTGAAAAGTTGCATTGCCCTCGGGCCCTTCGAACATGGCATCGAGGGTGAGGCGAATGGCCGTATGGGCGTAGTTCCAAACGGGGTCGAGATTTTGGTCGGGGATGGATTGGTTGAGGTAGGAGAAGTACAGCCGAACGCGTCCCCAAAGCCCCGTGGCGTGATATTCCGCCAAAAACTCGTGGGTGGATGCCGATAGCTTGCGGCCCTCGCCGAGCATTATCTGGATATCTGTCCTGAAAAGCGGTATGAACAGAAGCTCGACATAACGCGAGAAATCGATATAGCAAGCGAAGCCGAAGATTCGCCGATAGTATTCGCTCTGCTCATTAAGCACGCCGCACACGGTGCGAAAGAAAGGCCCTTGATTGAGCTCTCCCTCGCGTCTGCCGTAAAACCGGGCATAGCAGGGAAGATCGGTGTACTTGTCGTGTAGCTCCTCGGCAGGGTAGTCAAGTTCGGCCTGATAGAACTTCCGATCTCGCAGTTTCTCAGCCAAGCGCGCCCGAAAGATCCAGATAACGAGGTCGGTCGTATTGTCGAAGTGGTTGTAAAAGGTTTTCCGATCGATTTCGAGTTTTTTCACCAGGGTGGTTACATCAATTCGCCGACGCGGATCGGGTTGCGCAACGACCAGTTCTATGAAACAGTCGGCGATGCTCTGCTTCGTCATCTCCGAGGCTTTTCCCATGACGTTCCAATCTGCTCGCAAAAGCTGACGAGGACGGCTCCTTGGTTGTGCTCAATTGGCGGAGGGCTGATCGAGCATATCGCCATTGCTTGCGGTACGAACCACACGTCAAGGCAAAACAGATCATAGCTTCGGTGAAATGAGATGTCTAGCCAGCGGGCGGCATCGTTCGGGGGAATTTCCCCACATTGGCAAATCTGTTCTGCTAAATGTCTACATAATTCGAAAAGTGTGATTCGTTTCTCTACGAAAAAGGGAATGCGGGCATTTATATGCGTGGGGGCTGCGTTCTATATTCACCTTGAGGGTCGGAAAAGCCGGCCCCGGGCTCCGGAAAAGGAGGAAAAGGTATGAGCGGTGGAACATACGATTTCGTCGTAATGGGCGGTGGCCACAATGGCCTTCTCAGCTCGATCTACCTCGCGAAGGCGGGCTACAAGGTCTGCGTTCTCGAGGCGCTCGACGAGTTCGGCGGTGGTACGCGATCAGGGGAGATTGCGCCCGGTTACATTGCCGATCAAGGGGGCATGGTGCACAACCTCATTTCGCGTACGCCCATTGTGCGCGAGGATGAGTTGGAGCTGTTCTCGAAGTACGGCCTGGAGTACAAGTTCGTCGATTCGCTGTGCTGCTCGATCTTTCCCAACGAAGAGCATCTGATTTTGTATTCCGACCTCGATAAGACTTGCGAGCAGATTGCGAAGTTCTCCGAGCGCGATGCCGAAACGTATCGTGAGTTCGTCAATTACTTCTTGAAGCTCTCCGGTGCGGCGGCCGCGGGCACTGCCGGAGCCATTCCTGCGTATGGTCCCATGATGAACGTGCTCGCCATGTCGCCCGAAGGGCGCGAGTTCATCCGTGTGATGAACTCCTCTGCGCAGCAGATCGTGGAAGAGTGGTTCGAGAGCGAGGAAGTGCGTGTCACGCTTACGCGCTGGTGCACCGAGATGATGATTGATCCGCGCCAGGTTGGCACCGCTACGCTGCTGGCCTTCTGCGCGGCTTTGCACGCGCCGGGCAATCCGGGCGCTCCGTTCCCCGTTGGCGGCTGCGTCAACTTCGTGAACGCGCTCACCGCCTGCGCTCGCGATCACGGTGTCGATCTGTTCACCAACGAGTGGGTCAACGAGCTGGTTGTGGAGGACGGCGAAGTCAAGCGCGTTCGCACCAAGTGTGGCGATGAGTTTGTGGCAACGGAAGGTGTTATCTCTACCATCAACGTGCGCGACGTGTATGACTGCTTGGGCGATGCTGCCCCTGCCCACGAGCGCGACTATATTGCCAAGATCAAGAATGCCGATTTCGTGGCCCTGAACCAGGCCTTCGCCTTGTCGAAGATTCCCGAGTTCAAGGCGGGCGAGGCCGTGAAGGACGCGTTCTGCATCGAGTTCGCGCCCGAGGAAGAGGAGTACCTGCGCACCTTCTCCGAGTATCTTTTGGGCGGCTTCAGCCCCAAACTGCCACTGATCACCATACCCAGCCTGCGCGACCCGAGCCGCGCGCCCGAGGGCGGCTGCGTGGTGAACGTTTACAGCTACGCTCCGTGGAACCTCGACGGCGATTGGCACAACTGGGAGACCAAGGGCCAAGAGCTGAAGGACGCTCTGTGGGAGTTCTTCAAGAGCCGCTGCACCAATATCACTGATGACGATCTGGTCGGGCGTTGGGGCTGCACCCCGCTTGAGTACACCGAGTGGAACCCGGCGTTCCGCGATGGCGACATCGGCCAGATCGGCATGCAGCCTTCGCAGATGTACGACTTCCGTCCGCTGCCGGGCCGCGGCCACGACTATCATGGCGACATCGAGAACCTGTACTTCCTCGGCTGCAGCTCGCATCCGGGCGGCGCCATCGCCGCAAGTGCGCGTTCGGGCATCCAGAAGGTGCTCGAGGACTACGGTGTCGATTTCCGCGATATCGTGAAGAAGTAACGCGTCGAAGACGCTGATCGAGGGCGCCTTGCCGATAGGTGCGGCGCCCTCCCCTTTTTATTCCCCGGATTCGCTCGGCAGTTTTGCAATCAGTCGAATCCCTTACAAACAAAGGAGAGAAGCATGGCTGCAAAGCTGGTCAAACCGTCCATTATGGCTCGCACGGAGGATGGCAGTCCTGTTGTGGAGGTGTTTGCGTTCGAGTACAAGGACGGAAAGCTCGTCATGGACTGCAAGGCTTTGGGGAGCATGCGCATGGATGTCATTATCGCGCCTGAGGATTTGGCAAAGGGCTGGAGCATTATCAAGAAAGATCGCGGCGCCCTGATGCAGTTTGCCAAGCGCCTCCCCAAAGCGTTGCGTGCTCAGAAGAAAAAGAGCGGTCAGTCCGAGTCGGGCAAATAACATTACTTGCCCGCTTGATCCGCATCGAGCGGGCCGATACGAAGGAGGATGTCGATGAGTGCATCTCCCGGTAAGAAGAGTGTCTTTCCCTATCTTGTTGTCGCGACGGGCATTATCTGCTGCTTCGGGCCGTGCTCTTTCGCCCTCAGCTGCGCAGGAATCTACTTTACTCCGGTAAGTGAGTCGCTCGGTGTCGGCCGAGGCGCTTTTGCCCTGTACCTCACCATTATGCTGGTCGTTACGGCCTTGGTTCTTCCCGTGCTGGGAAAGTTGACTGAGACGAAGGACTTGCGCTTGGTGCTTTCGGCGGGTGTTGCCTGTATTGGCGTGCCCCTTATCGCCATGTCGTTCTTCAATGCGGTATGGCAGTTTTATGTGACGGGCGCGATCATGGGCATCGGTTTGGCCGAGATGCTCATTCTTACGGTGCCAACGCTGATCAATCGCTGGTTCCGGAAGAATGTAGGATTCTACATCGGCCTGTGCATGGCGTTCACGGGCATTGGTGGTGCGGTGTTCAACCTGGTGGGAGGCTATCTCATCGGTACGGGCCCCGAGGGTTGGAGAACAGGGTACCTTGTATTTGGTGTGCTCTGCTTGGTGATGGCCCTGCCGTTCACTTTGTTTGGCGTTCGCAGCCATCCTCAAGACGTGGGTCTTTTGCCTGTGGGCGCTGCAGAAGCGACTGAGGCGGGTTCTGCCCAGGCCGCCGCTCCCAAGGGCATTCCGGCGGCTCGCGCCATGAAGACGTCGGCGTTCTTCGTTTTGGCCATCTTCACCGCGCTGGTGAACCTGGGCATGAACTTCTACCAGTATCTGCCGTCGTACGTGTCTTCGTTGCAGCAGTTCCCCGATGTGGTGGCCATTGCCGCCACGGTTGCCTCGATGGCTATGCTCGGGCAGGCGGCAGGCAAGATCCTTATCGGTATCATCAACGATAAGATCAGCGTGCGTGGCGGCCTTTTCTTCGCCATGATCTGCGGGCTTGCCGGTTTGGGCGTGCTGCTGCTGTTCCCAGGCGTGTCGTTTGTGGTGCTTGCCGGCGGCTTTATGTTCGGCGTTTTCTACGCCAGCGGCACGGTGCTCACTCCGCTCATGACGCGCACTATTTTTGGTACGCTTGAGTACTCGAGCATTTACTCGCGTGTTGCGATGGTCGGCTCCCTGTGCGGTGCGTTCGCCGTGACGTTCTGGGGCTTGCTGGTGGACTCCATCGGCTTCCAGTTCACGTTCATCGTGATGCTCGTCATCATCGCGTTGCTCATTGTGCTGGGTCTGCTGTCGCTTGCGGCGGGTCGCAAGCTGGTTCCCGAGATGGAGCAGTCTTAGGTCGAAATGCGCTGACCTGACATAATGCGGACGATGGGCCGCGCTCGGAGGGAGGCCGAGCGCGGCTCGCTTGCGTTTCGCCCAAAGTCGTGCGGAATGGGGTCGGGCCGACATAACGCGGCCCGCTTGCGCTTTGTTCGAGTCTTACGAAATGAGGCCAGGCTGAAGGTTTTACGCCAAAATTTCCCGTTTCCACGGTGGTCTCGAGGCTTTGGACTGAGCGGAAATATCTGACCTGGGAAAACGCTGACATTGGAAGGGGCTTTGCACTTCTGAGGGACTTCAAAATGTGGAAAACGGGAAATTTCGGCGTTTTTTCGCCACGCGAACTTCCACCGCCGGCGTTTTCGGAGGGGGAAGTGCGACGCTCAAAAGCGATGTGCGGAAGAAGCTGAGAAGCATCGCGGTCTATGAGACCGATTGCGGAGACACCGCGTTGGAGAGCAATTGCAGCGAGGGGTTATTCTCCTCATAAACGGAGATGAAAATGCTCCTGCAGGGAGAAGGTGCCTTGACTTTCCCATGGAACTTGAAGGATGCGATACGGTTCTTCTGGCTTGCGTCCGGTTGATGATGGCCGACGATATGACGCACACGTCGGGTCCCGCGAAGCAAATCGATCACAGCAGATTGGACGGTCGCGACTGACGCGTACCACTGCTTCGCATATAGCTCATTTGGGTGATGCGGTTGGTGGGCGCTGATCGCTAAGATATCCCTAATGTGGTGCACGCTGCGCCTTTGAGGCGACGGGTTGTCCGAAATGGGGTCTTTCGGTAAAGGCCGTTGCGGGATGACGGACGAGCCTTCAAGGCGATAAACGAAACGGGAGATGCGATGACGATCAAGCGCTATCTTTATGCGGGGCTGGGACTGCTGTTCCTGGGACTGGGGGCCATAGGCGTCATCATTCCTATTATTCCCACAACGCCGTTTCTGCTGCTGACCTCGTTTTTCTTCCTGCGCAGCTCCGAACGTCTGAACACGTGGTTCGAGGGAACCCGCATGTACAAGCGCTTCATCGCCAACTTCATGGAAACGCGCTCGCTCACACTGCGGGCCAAAATCCTGTGCGCTGCCCCCGGCGTGACCGCCATGCCGATGCTCGCGCTGGTGGTGCCGCAGTGGTGGCTGAAGGCCATCCTCATCGGACTGACCGTGTTCGAGATCTGGTACTTCATCGTCCGCATCGAAACGGTTTCGGTGGAAGAGGCCCGCGCCCGCGGCAAGGCCCGCGTCGCCGAGGCGAAGCGCGACCAGGCCGCCTCGGCCGCTTCCGCCGCCGAGGGTCTCGCCCTGGCGACCGAGGAGTAAGGGCCTCATGAGGATCGCGTTTGTGATGGACGATCTGAGCGTGCATTCCAACGGCACGTCGGTGACGGCGGAGCGCTACGCCCTGGACTGGGCGCGCCGTTGGCCGTCTAATCCAACGCTTCTTGTCGCAGTGTCTACAGGTCGGTGGCAACAAGGCGGCCTGGGCTGCGGCTCCAACCCAATCGCCTAGGATGGCCCACAGACCCTCGCGCTTGCCGCCGTGCTACCGCAGGCGTTGCAAGCACGGGCCTTTTAGAAGCTGCGAGAAAGGAACCGTCATGGCCACAATTTCGAATCCGTTCGTGATGGAAGTGCCGCGCAAGCTGACTGACGAGGAGCTCGTCAACGCCATTCGCCAGGACATCATCGGGGAGCTTGAGGCTATCCACGAGTACGACGCCCACGTCCAGGCGACGGATAACGAGGATGCGAAGAAGGTGCTCTCCGACATCCGTGACGAGGAGCGCGAGCATATGGGCGAGCTGCTGGAGCTTTTGGAGCGCCTGGCGCCCGACGAGAAGGCCCTGCACGACGAGGGCCGCGGCGAAGTGCGCGAGATGCTGGACAAGTAGCGCGCCTGGAGCCGAGAACGGCCCGCCGCGATTGGCCTTGGGATATCGCGATCAGTCTATGAGAGCGCTGCCGGACGTATCGGTTCGGCAGCGCTCTTGTCGTTGGACGGGGCCGATGTGGCCGCTGGGACGCCGGCACCGTCGGGCTCGCTTTCCGCCAGCTCGTTGCGCTCCACGGCCACGAGGGTCTGGGCCACCACGGCGTTGACGAGGGAGAGGCTGCCGCTATCCACATCCCCCGAGGAGCAGTCGATGGCCACCACCCCGTACAGGCGCCCCTTCATGCCGAGCGGCAGGTACTTCTCCGTCGCATCCCGCCAGCCCGGCTCGCCGTAGCCGGTGGGCGAGCGACGCTCGTAGCAGTCGCGGGCCGCCGCGCTGCCCGCGGCCGGCGGCTCCCCCAAGGTGATGGTCACCGGCCGCCTCAGCACCCGGGTCAGGAACTCCTGGGCGAAGCTGCAGGCCGCCTGCGGGGTGGAGCTCTCCAGCAGCCCGACGCTCAGCCGATTCAGCCGCCCCAGCGCGCAGGCCGTGCGCTCGGCCGCCTGCACCTGGCGGCTCATGCGGTGGGTTATCACGCCCATGATGAGCGACACGACGAGGAAGATGGCGAGCGCCGCCACGTCGGTGCGGCTGAGCACCTTCAGCGTGAAGAGGGGCGCGGTGAACAGGAAGTCGTAGGAGAGCAGGTAGGCCACTCCCAGCGCGGCGCCCCACAGCCCCGAGTCGGTCTCCAGGCTGGCGATGAGCACGCCCAGCACGAAGACGGGGAAGGCCACAAGCGTGCTCACCCCCAAGAGCGAGAAGCCCCACACGGCGGCCAAGCCGGCCCCGTAGAGCAGGGCGAAAGCGACCAAGTTGCGCAGGACGCGCCGTGCCGAGAGGGAGCTTCTCAGCGGGAATCTGCAACTACTAGCGGCCATGGCGAACCCCTTTCCGAATCATCGACGCCAAGGTGCCCACCCCCATGAACAGGGGGATGATCTCGAGACGGCCCAGAAGCATCCCGGCGCTCCCGATCAGCAGCGGCGCGGGGCCGCTTTCCGTACCGAGGAAGCCCGTGCCCACGCCGGTGCTGCCGAGGCACGAGACGAAGTCGAACACCGCCTCCTGCAGGGTGGCCCCGCAGAGGATGAGCGCGAACGCACCGGCCGCGCACAGCAGCAGGTACAGCACCACGTAGGTCTGGGCCTCGGCCACGTCCACCTCGGTGAGCACCGACCGCTTCCCGAAACGGTTGATCTTGATGCTCGTCACGTGGCGCTTGTTACCGTAGCGCTCGTGCAAATCGTGGCCGAGCCCCAGCGAGGCGACGGCGACGCGGTAGAGCTTGATGCCGCCGGAGGTGGAGCGCGCCTCGGCCCCGACGAGCATGAGCAGGCCGAACAGGAACAGGAGCGCCGGCCCCAGATCGGCAAAGGAGGGGATGGTCTGAAACCCCGTGGAGGTCAGGATCGACACGACCTGGAACGTGCCCTGCCGCAGCGCCTCGGCTCCGTCGCCGCTGACGCCCTGGCCTAGGAAGAAACCGGCCACCACCAGGGCCATGACGGCGATGGTGCCGAAGTACAGCGGCGTCTCGATATGGGTGAGGAACGCCTTGAGCTTGCCGCGCAGCAGCAGGAACAGCAGAAGGAAGTTCGTGCCGCCGGCCACCATGAGCACGATGGTGATGGTCTCGATGACCGGGCTGTTCCAATAGGCGATGCTCTCGCCGTGGGTGGCGAACCCGCCGGTGGGCACGGCGCACATGGAGATGTTGATGGCGTCGAAGGGGGTCATGCCGGCCGCCCAGTAGGCCACGGCGCCGGCGATGATGAGCCCGTTGTAGATGAGCAGGATCATGCGGGCGGTCTTGGCGGCGCTCGGCAGCAAGTGGTCGGTGTGGCCCTCGGCGTTGTACACGCCCAGGCCGCCGGTCTGGGTTACCACGCAGGTGAGGATGAGCACGAGCCCCACACCGCCGAGGTAGCAGGTGAGGCTGCGGTGGAACAGGAAGATGGCCGGGCAGGTGTCCACGTCCACCACGCTTAAGCCCGTGGTGGTCAGCCCGCTGGTGGACTCGAAGACGGCCTGGACGGGGGAGAGCAGCCCCGCGGCCACGTAGGGCAGCGCGTAGACGGCGATGGCGAGAACCCAGACCAGCACCGTGCACGCGGCGGCCTGCCCGCGGGTAAGGCGGGCGCCCGGGGCGGGGTCGGGCGAGGCGAAGTACACGAGGTAGCCCGCCATGGCCGCGCCGATCCCGGGGAAGATGAAGCACGGCGCGAGGGCCACCTCGTCGGGGTAGGCCGGCAGCACCGCCAGGGGTGCCAAGCCCGCCAGGCCGACGAACATGACGGCCACGCCCACATAGCGCGCGAGCAGGGGCCCGGGGCCGGAGCGCTCGCCGCCCGGCTCGCCCAGGGCGATGGCCGCCGCAAGGTTGTCGCCGCGCGTCTTTCCCATGACGGTCACCGGCGCTCTTTTCCCAAGTGGTGCCACGAGCCCAGAATCGAGCGGAAGGGCGAGGGGGCACCGGGGTCTTCCTCGTCGTCGGCGGTGCCGTCGGCGCCGTCCCCTTCGCCGTTGCCGGCCTCGGCCGCAGCGGCGGCCGCCGCCGTGGCGGCCCGGGCCTTCGCGTCGGCGGGGTCGGGAAGCTCCAGGGCCCCGCGAATGGCCTGGGCCAAGGTGGCCGTGGCGCTGATGGCGGCCGTGACACCCAGCTGGCGGAAGATGGCCGTGTTCTCGGGGTTGGACACGATGCACAGCTGGATGCGGATGCCGAGGAACTTCTTGGCCACCTGGCAGATGGCCAAATTGTCGGCGTCGAGGCCGGTGAGGGCCACGATGGCGTCGAACCCGGCGACGCCGGCCTCCTCGAGCACGGCCAGCTTCATGCCGTTGCCCCAGATCACCGTGCCGTCATGGCGGCTGGAGAGGTACTCGCAGAAGCGGCGGTCGTCGTTGATGGCCACGACGGTGTCGACGGTTTCAGCTAAGGCGCCCATCAGATAATCGGCCCGGGAGCGGCCGCCCACGATCACCACCCTCATAGGTCGGCCTCCTTCCGCGTCAGCCCGGTGAGGCGGAAGAACTCGTCCTCGCAGATGCGATGGGGGCAGATGGGGGCGATGCCCATGTCGTCGAGGATGTCCGCCAAAGCGTCGTCGTCCACGAGGGGCAGCACGTGGGGCACGCCGAAGATCTCGCTGGCCAGCTCGGCGATGAGCAGGTTGGAGGCGTCGTCGCCCGTGGCGGCCACCAGGTGGGTGGCCCGGCGCACGCCGCACTCCTCCAGCACCAGGGCGCTCTTGCCGTCGCCGGTGAGCGTCTCGCCGTCGAAATCGGGCCCCAGCCCGTCCAGGGCGTCCTCCTGCATGTCCACCACGATGACGTCGTGGCCGGCCGCCGAGAGCGCCTGGGCCACGGCGCACCCGAACAGGCTGCATCCGACCACGATAATGCGGGCCCTCTTCGCCACTGCTTATTCCTCCTTCGCGCAGGTCTTTTCACGGGAAAATGCTAATGATTGCAACGGCGGCGGAAGGCGAGAAGGGCGAACTGTCACCAAGCAGTGACGGGGCCGAGGACTGGGAGGGCGCCCGAATGGCGAGGTCGCGGTAGAGCCTATGAAACGGTAACGGATGGCGGTCGGCCCGCGCCAGCCGGGGAACTGGTGGAACGAGCACGTGAACTGCGCCATCGCCCTGTGGTGCGACGAGGCGACCTTCCGCGCCGTGCAGGCCTGCGCCGAGGACCGCCGCGCGCATACCGGCACCTACAACCTCATCACCTACAACTGCCTCACCTTCTGCGACGAGGCGCTGGCGGCCGGCGGCATCCACCTGCTCACGGAAAGCGGCCGCGAGCTGCACACCATCGTCCCCAAGGACGCCTTTAGGGACGTGGGCCGGGTGGAGGGCGCCCATCCCTTCGAGGCGTGGAAGTACTGGTTCCCCCTCGGCCGTCAAACGGCCTGCGCACCATCCAGGACGTCCCTGGTCGGGACAAGCCGTTGGAATAAGCGCTGCGATCTCGGCATTTATCTGGTACAATCTCGCCTTTCTGGAAGACGGGCGCCCCATGATGCGAGGATTGCCGAAAGTCGGCGGAGAGGTGGCGTCGGGTGTTGGACGGCTGTGTGGGGTAAAAGGCCACGGACGGCGGCCGGACGAGGCACGCGAGCTGAGCGGGAAACGGGAGACGAGAAGATAAAAAGTGAGGAGGGGCGATGATCGTTGAGGCCATGAAGGGCTATCGAGCGGCCGATCTGCCGAAGGACGCCGTCGCGGGCCTGGTTATCGCCGCGCTTTCCATCCCCATTGCTATGGGCTATGCGGAGGTGGTGGGGCTGCCGGCCATCTATGGCCTGTGGGCCTCCATCGTGGCGCCGCTGGCCTTCGGGCTGCTCACCGGCACGCGGCGGGTGGTCTTCGGCATGGATTCGGCCGCGGCCGCCATGACCGCCTCGATGCTCGCCGCCGCCGGCATTGCGGCCCAGGGCCAGGACGCCATTGTCTCCGCCATGCCCCTGCTCACGCTTCTCACGGCGCTGTTCCTGCTGCTGCTCGGCTGGGCCGGTGCCGGTCGCCTGATCCGCCGTATGCCGCTGCCGGTCATGCACGGGTTCATCTTCGGCATCGCGCTCACCGTGGTCATCGGCCAAGTGCCGCTGCTTCTGGGCACGACGGCCGACACCTCCGGCGCCATCGTGTCGAAGGTCGTCGCCATTGTCTCGTGCCTGCCGGGCGCCTCGTGGGCCTGCGCCGTGGTGTCGGCTCTCTGCATCGCTGGCATGTATCTCCTGAAGCGCTTCTTCCCGAAAGTGCCCTCGGCCATCGTGGTGCTCGTCGCGGCCGCGCTTGTGTGCAACGGGCTGGCAGCGGCGGGGCTTCCCATCGTCTTCCTTCCGCAGGTATCGGGCACGCTGCCCCATATCGCGACCGTGCTGCCCGAGGGGCTCGACATCGTGGCACTGCTTCTGGCCGCCTTCGCCATCGCGGTGGTGGTGTCGTTGGAATCTTTGCTGTGTGTCGAGGCGTTCTCGGCGGGCGATGTGCCCGCGCCGTCTCCCGACGGCGAGATGCGCACCTTCGGCCTGGCCAACGCGCTGGTGGGCCTCATCGGCTGCCCGCCGTGCTCGGCCTCCATGTCGCGCACGGCTGCGGGCATCGCCTCGGGCTCCCTCTCCCAGGTGGCCAGCGTGTTCTCGGCCCTCATTGTGGCCGTGGTCGCCTTCGCCGCCGGCTCGTTCATGGGCTTTCTGCCCCGCTGCGCCCTGTCGGCCATCGTCGTGGTGGCCCTGCTCGACATTGTCGACTTCGGGAAGATCACCACCTACGCTCTAAAGACGCGCCGGGAGTTCATGGTCTTCGCCGCCTCGGCGGCCCTCGTGGTGCTGCTCGGCGCCGTGGCGGGCATCCTGGGCGGTTTCATTCTGGCGCTCGCCCTGCGCGCCGGTCGAGAGAAGATCGACACCTCCGGCCCCGAGCTTTTGGGCGCGGTGCCCTACAAGCCCGACGATCTGCCGGCGAAGAAGGACATCGAGGTGGGCTACGCGCTCGGCATCGCGAAGCTCTCGGGCGATTTGTCCTTCATGAACATCGCGAAGGCCCAGGAGGAGATAGAGGCCGCCGCTGCCGGCAACGAGGCTCTCATCCTGAAGCTGTCGAAGCTCGACACCATCGACACGACCGCCGCCGACAAGCTGGACGAGACGCTGGATTCCCTCATGGCGCGCGGCGTGCACGTGAAGCTCGTGCGGCCCATCAAGGAGACGAGCGACCACTATACCCGCTACGAGCTGCGCCGACTCATGCAGGACTTCAAGTTCTACCCGTCGGTGCGCACGGCCATGCACTCGCTGGCCGAAGAGTACGCGGCCGGTATGGAACCCCAGCGCCCCGACACCTGGCTCGCCGATGCGCCGGCGCCGCGCCGGTTGCGGAAAGTGGCGGCCGAGGCCTCCATCATCGACGGCGATCGTCCCGTGGTGGCCATCGCCGGCTTGCGCAACCACGCCGGCGACGTCGTGGACTCCGACGGCGCCCCCTTTCTGGAGGACATTCGCGGCAAGTTGTCGTTTCTGCAGTCCCGCCGCGCCTTCCAGTTCTCTGCCGACTATTTGGAAGGGGCCGCGCGCGGGCAGGCCGACGAAAACGGGCACTTCTTCTCGAAGCTGCTTTTGTGGGACGAGGTGACCGGCGAGGTGGTGCTCGACTACCGCGGCGGCGCCATGCGAATTTGCCGCGACGAGGCGGTGGCCGTGGCCCTCATGGAGCCCATCGACCGCACCATCCGCGAGTTCGCCCTGGCGCAGTGAGCGTCGCGCTTAAGCGCCTGGCGCGTGGTGAGGGCGCTGTCGGGTGTGCGCTCTCTGGAGGGTGCTTCCGGCTATTCCTCCAGCTCTCGCTCCAGCTGGCGACGGCGGTCGATGGCGCTGTGGAAGGTGGCGGCAAACAGAATGCGCTCGCTCAGAAGTAATATCGATGCTGGGTTCGCGTGCCGTTTTCATTTCGGGTACACTGAAATGCGTCGCAAAGGGAAATGGAGTGGGAATGCCGAAAAAGGGAAGATTGTTCGAAAAATCCGCAGACGCATCAATGGTATTCGTGGTGTTGGCGTTGGCATTCGCCTGGTCGATCGATGCCGGAGCTCCCCTCGAAGGCTATGCCCCCTCGATACGCTTCGATTACCTGCTTTTGGGTTCCTGCTGTGCGCTTGCCGCCCTTATCCCTGGGGCTGTGCGAAAAATGACTTCTTCGGTATGCCCGCGAGGGTTGGTAATCTCGGGGTTTGCGGGGGTTTTGCTGTCAGTGGCGAGTACCTGGGGCGGTGCGATTCTGGCATATGCAGCTGCACTTTGCACGGTTGTCTTCCAAACTGTCGTGCTGTTGGGGTGTTTCGCCAGGCTCTCGCGACTGAAAATGACATTAGTGCTGCTGTGGCTCGCCTTTTGGCTTTGTGCGACGGGGGCTCTCATCGTCGTTATTGCCCTGCTGCCCTCTTCTCTCCATCAAATAATCGCCAACGGCGTGGCGACGGTGCTTATCGTCCTTTTCCTGCTTGCTTCCCGAAAGGGGTTTGTCGTTCCGGGGGATTTGCGGGGAGGTGACATTGACGATAGCGCTTCGCAACCTTTTTTGCCCGTGGGGCTGTTCGTGGTGCAGTTCGCCGTTCTTTTCGTGATCAAGGCATGTGGGGTTATCGCTTCTCCGCACTTTGTCCTTGCATCGGGCCTGGGCTTCGCCATTGCGGCTCTGACGGTTGTCGCTTTCTCCCTCTTCGGAGGCAAGGTCATCAAACTGAAGGGATTGTATAACCTTTCGTTGCTTTGCGCCGAGCTGGCTCTTTTAGCTGCATCGCTGGGAGCGATGGGGTATCTGGCTGCCGGTGCTCTCAACGGAGTGGCCTACGCTTTCTTCGCAGTGTTCTGCTTTGCCGTTTACTGCGCCATCTGCCTGAGATATAGGCTCGATCCGATAAGAATTTTCGCCATCGCCATCGCGTGCGAATGCTTCGCATCGATTGCCGGCATTCAGTTTTGCATGGTCGCGCGCGATGCTGGCATCGACCTGGGAACCATCCTCGTGTTCCTTTCGGCGCTGCTGGCGGTGACCTTCTTGTTCTTGTTCAGCGATGCCCAGTATCGCTCAGATTGGGGAACAAAACGCTCGCGACCTTCCGTTGATAGCGTGATCAAGTACTATTACACTTTGCCGGACGTGTGCACGGCTCTTGCGAAACAGTACGGATTATCGAAGCGGGAGGAAACGGTTCTTCAGCTGCTCGCGCAGAAAAAGACTGCTTCCGACATTGCGACCGAATTGTTCATTTCTATACCAACGGTCAAAACTCATACGCAGAGCATTTACCGGAAATTCGATATACACAGTCGGGCAGAGTTGCTTGCCCTCCTCGATGCCGAGATGCCCGTTTCCGAGGAGGCCGATTAGGCCATTCGTCAAGCGGGCAAGCGCGCCCCGCCCGGTGCCATT
>OLOI01000411.1_pt1 | contig 43850 bp, 53 predicted proteins | sample 1672131 | NCBI WGS metagenome assembly OLOI01 (sample SAMEA3136651, study PRJEB25190) | human gut metagenome
TTGTAGCCGTTGAGGTGCAGGATCGGCAGCACGATACCGTCGGTGCGCGGGTTGATGAGCTTGTTGGACTGCCAGCCGGTGGCCAGCGGGCCGGTCTCAGCTTCGCCGTCGCCGACGATGGCCGGGACGAACAGGCTCGGGTTGTTCATCACAGCGCCGTAGGCGTGGGACAGGGCGTAACCCAGCTCGCCGCCTTCGTGGATGGAGCCCGGGGTTTCCGGAGCGTAGTGGGACGGGATGCCACCCGGGTAGGAGAACTGGCGGAAGAACTTCTGCAGGCCAGCCTCATCCTTGGTGATGTTCGGGAAGTACTCGGTGTAGGTGCCGTCCAGGTAGGACTGAGCGGTACCAGCCGGGCCGCCGTGGCCCGGGCCCATGATGATCACAGTGTTCTGCTGGTGATCAGCAATGAGACGGTTGATGTGGCCGATGAGGAAGTTCAGGCCCGGGGTGGTGCCCCAGTGACCGACCAGACGGTGCTTGACGTCTTCGCGGGTGAAAGGCTCCTTCATCAGCGGGTTGCTACGCAGATAGATCTGGCCGATGGAGAGGTAGTTGGCTGCGCGCCAGTACTTATCCACGCCTTCGATAGCTTCCTCGGAAACCGGAGCGTTCAGCTTCTTCCAAGGGGTGCCAATAACAGGACTCGTCATGTGTACTCCTGTACTCCTGCACTGTGATGTGCGATTGTTTATTTCCTTAGGTCATGAGCCATGCCTAAAACCTTGCGGTTACGCGGTATGCCTCATTTCCAGTCACTTGCACATATTACGAGCGCGGTTCGACTTTTTGCTGTTTTTTTGCGACTGTGTGTTCAATTGTTATTTTTCTGTACGCAAATGTGTGCTTTTATCGGGATTTTTGTGCGTACTTCACACTCTCTCAAAAAGATTGAAAAACGGCTCAAAATCAACGTTTTTAGTCGGTTAACACATGTTTCCCACGTTCGTTTCCCTAGATACACACGCGGCGTGTTGAGTAGGTGGGAGTAAGCAATTGTGAGATTCGTTCATTCTCCGTTCACGTGTTTCCAATGTCTCCTTGCAACGTCACAATAGAGCAGTTAGTATTGTTCGTTTCTTGATACCTCATATTAAAGGGAGAGTGTTATGGCTGCAGGTCCTGTGCTCGTTGTCGATTTCGGAGCCCAGTACGCCCAGCTGATCGCACGTCGCGTGCGTGAGGCCAATGTTTATTCGGAGCTCGTGCCGCATTCCATGCCGGTCGATGAGATGCTGGCCAAGGATCCGCAGGCCATCATCCTGTCCGGTGGCCCCGCTTCCGTGTTCGAACCGGGCGCTCCGCGCGTCGACAAGAAGCTGTTCGACGCGGGCGTTCCGGTGCTCGGCATCTGCTACGGCTTCCAAGCCATGGCATACGCGTTGGGCGCGGATGTCGACAAGGCCGCCCTGGGCGAATACGGCAAAACGGAAACCACCATCGACAAGGCGGAGGGTCTGCTCGACGGCTCTCCCGCAGAGCAAAGCACGTGGATGAGCCATGGCGTGGCCGTCAAGACCGCGCCGGAAGGCTTCGAAGTGCTCGCCCACACCGAAGGCGCACCGGTCGCCGCCATGCAGGACGAATCCCGCAAACTGTACGGCGTGCAGTGGCATCCGGAAGTCAAGCACACTCCGATGGGCCAGAAGCTCATCGAGAACTTCCTGCACAAGTGCGCCGGCCTCGGCGATAACTGGAACGCGTCCAACATCATCGAGGACCAGGTCAAGAAAATCCGCGAGAAGGTCGGCGACGCCCAGGTGATTTGCGGCCTGTCCGGCGGCGTCGACTCCGCCGTCGCGGCGGCTCTGGTGCATAAGGCCATCGGCGAGCAGCTCACCTGCGTGTTCGTGGACCACGGTCTGCTGCGCAAGGGCGAGGCCGAGCAGGTCAAACATGATTTCGTCGAGGCCACCGGCATCAAGCTCATCGCCGTGGACGCCTCCGAAGACTTCCTCACCGCGTTGAAGGGCGTGAGCGAGCCGGAGAAGAAGCGCAAGATCATCGGAGAGAAGTTCATCCGCACTTTTGAGAAGGCGCAGCGTCAGGTCATCGAAGAGGCCGGTGCCTCCGGCAAGGAAGTCAAATTCCTCGTGCAGGGCACGCTGTATCCGGACGTCGTAGAGTCCGGCGGCGGCGATGGCGCGGCCAACATCAAATCGCACCACAATGTGGGCGGCCTGCCGAAGGACATCAAATTCCAGCTCATCGAGCCGCTGCGCACCCTGTTCAAGGATGAGGTGCGCGCCATTGGCACCGAACTCGGTCTGCCGGATGAGATTGTCTGGCGTCAGCCATTCCCGGGTCCGGGTCTCGGCATCCGCATCATCGGCGAAATCACCAAGGAACGTCTTGACTTGCTGCGCGAAGCTGATGCCATCGCACGTGAGGAGCTTTCCAAGGCCGGCCTCGACCGCGACATCTGGCAGTGCCCGGTCGTGCTGCTTGCCGACGTGCATTCCGTGGGCGTGCAGGGTGACGAACGCACCTACGGCTCGCCGATCGTGTTGCGTCCGGTGTCGTCCGAAGACGCCATGACCGCCGACTGGTCGCGTATCCCGTACGACGTGCTCGCCACCATCTCGACGCGTATCACCAACGAATGCCGTCAGATCAACCGCGTGGTGCTTGACTGCACTTCCAAGCCGCCGGCAACCATCGAATGGGAGTGAGCCCGCAGGCTTGACGCATAACGGAAGGGGCTTTCCACAAACTATTCTTGTGGAAAGCCCCTTCCGTTATGTTACGGAAACAAGTCCGCTCTCGTCAGACGGACCGAACGTCCTCCGATGTCACTTTTGCGTATCCGTCAAACAAGCATGCCATTCCACATATCCACGAAATTCGGTAGGGTTTTCGCCGTCGTGGCGACGTTCTTCACTTGGATGCCTTTGATGCGTAGGCCAAGCATCGCCGCGAATGTGGCCATACGATGATCGGCATAAGTCTCCATCACGGATGGTCTAAGATGATTCGCCGACACAGGGGTTATCTCCAATCCATCGGGCAGTTCGTGGGCAGCTCCCCCAACGCGCGTAATCTCGTTGGCCAAAGCCTCCAGACGGTTCGTCTCATGCCCTCGTAAATGACCGATGCCGATCATGCGGGTAGGCTTGTCCGCAAAAACCAGAATCGCTGCAAGCGACGGCGCGATCTCACCTGCCGCCGTCAGGTCGAAATCACCTAGGCCGCTGACATGGCCGTTGCCGGTCACTTCGCAGTACCGGACGTCGTCAATCACCGGGAAGCTGACCTCGGCTCCCATATGTTCCAAATATCCCGGAAGCATGCCTCCGGGTTGCGTAGTGGATTCCGGCCAATGAGGTACGCGCACGGTTCCTCCGGCGATGAGCGCTGCGCCAAGGAACGGAGCGGCATTCGACAGGTCAGGTTCGACCGTCACAGTTTCGGGCAACTGCACGGCTCCCGGCTGCACGGTCCACACGCGAGCGTGTTCGTCTGCGTTGACACGCACGCCGGAACCATGCAGATCGGCCACGGTCATGCGAATATGCGGCAAACTCGGCGTCTTCTCCCCCGTGTGATGCAGTTCCAAACCGCCTGGCACTCGAGAGCCGATGAGCAATAGTCCTGAAATGAACTGCGAGGATCCCGAAGAATCAATGCTGACCACACTCGGCTCGGCGCACTGGCTCACCGTTTGAGGTGGAGTGATTGTAAATGGCAGTCGACCTTCCTCGCCGTGGTATTCGATACATGCCCCCAACTGTTCAAGACCGTCCAACACCGGCTTCATCGGACGCGCGTACGCCTGCTCGTCACCGTCGAAAGCCACAGGACCGTCCGCGAACATGGCAAGACCGGGCACAAAGCGCATCACCGTTCCCGCAAGACCGCAGAACACCTTCGTACCACCGTGGAACCGGCCGTCGGACGGCGGCACCACTGTAACCGTGGTGTCAACCTGCTCGTCGATTTCGCAGCGCACTCCCAACGCGCGCAACGCGTCCATCATCAACTCGGTGTCACGCGAGCGCAACAGACCGACCAATCGCACGGGTCGATGTCCGAGCGCCGCGAGAATGAGATAACGGTTCGACAGTGATTTGCTGCCCGGTACCACCACAGTGGCGTTCAACGGTTTGCCGGCATACGGTGCCAGCCACAGGTTCTCATGAAGTGCTTCCATATGGTTCATGGTAGCCAAACCATGTGGAAAACGCCGCGCCCGTCTCGCATAGGTCGTCTTCCTGGCATGTTCCACAAATACATTCCTTTTTCATAAGACAACGCAATGTAATACGATGCTGTCATGAAGCATTTCATTTCACGTTGGTTGGTTTTGACCATTGCGGCCGGGATCATGGTCACACTGCTTCCCGGCATGCACGCCGTTGGCGAGCCACCCATTCTCGGCATCGGCGCGTTCGCGTTATTCCTTGCGTTGATCAACGCGTCGATCAAACCGATCGTGCACACCATCGCATTGCCATTTTCGATTCTCTCGTTCGGACTGATCGCGTTGATCATCAACTGGCTGTTCATGGAGCTTGCGTCTTGGCTGGCCATAAGCCTGTTCGACGTGGGAGTAACCATCGATGGATTCTGGTGGTCCGTAATCGGATCTCTGATTATGGCCATCGTCTCCGGCATTGTCGGCACCGTCATTCAGGACTGATGCGATCGCGTATATAACTAAATGTCCTCCGCAATCTATCCGATTGCGGAGGACATTACTTTCGTTGTCGGGCTGACAGGATTTGAACCTGCGACATCCTGTTTTCGCGGGGTGTTTCTTGGTTGGATTGAATGGCTTTTGCTGAGCCCAATATCGTTGGAAAATGGCGGTTCTTGATTTTTGGTTGTTTTTGTTGAGCCGACTGGGATTGGCTCATCGTGACGGTCATTGTTACTGGTTTTTTACTGGAATCGACCGTCGTGGAGCTGGTGACAGTCGGCGTGTCATAATCTTCCGAATGAGCTTCCTGTCATCGTTCACTGGCTCTTAGGGCCTCTTTTGAATCTACATCTCGGACAACTTTAATAAGTTGCTTAAGCAACCATAGCAAACGCAAAACTCCATGTATACAAAACAATATCGAAGCTTCAAAAAACCAAGGGGCTAACCAAGCGTCAGCCATCATGCTAGACAAAGAAGCGAACAGTGCACAACCAGCACTTAGAAAACCGCTGTAGCTAATAGACATCCAATTATCTACAAGTGCATCGCCGGCAGCAATTCTCAAATTTCTAAATGCTTGCGGCTGCGTTGACAATCCAAATACAACTATGACACCAGCAAAACTTGCTTGAAGTGCTGCTACGCTAAGCATAGCTAAATAAAGATCATTTGCTTTATCGCTCTTGCGTAGCATTTCTGAAAAATCAACGATAATTCCACACTTAATAAGAATAATTTGAACTGCAATCAATAGTATTATTAATAAAGTAACAAGCGATGGTTTATCTTTGAGCTTTCCTATGATTGCATTCATGGCGTTTCCGCCTCCTGTTAATATTCATTTGATCTTTTGCGGAATTTACCAATAGCTTCTAGCATGCCGGAAAGAATGATCTCCGGAGTCATCTCATCATCTTTCATGGATCCAAAGTCCGCGTCTTCTGTGAGGTGCTCCTTTATGAAATCCACTGGTTCGATGATGGGTTTATTGGATTCTGGATTTGCTGGATTTGCTTGAAGTGTTTTAGCCTTTAATTTTGTCACCCAGCCTTTAGAAAGCATATCTTTAATGGGGTGTTTGGCAATATTATTGTTCGTTAATATAGACAAAGCTTGTTTTCGCATAGCTTCGGTCGAATTGCTTACTACTGTCGCGCGCCCCATGCTGATGCTCATATCAATTTTTACGTTGGCGTAGTCGCTTTCATCAATCGTTGATGCCGCTTCTGCAGCAGCACGTTCAATCGAACTAGTTGAGTTTGGATCCGGCTTTCCCTCAAATCTGACCTCAAGGCTCTTTACCCCAAGTGATTCATTCAACTTCTGTCGGGCATCATTTCGGAGAACGGGCTGGAGCTCAAAGGACTTTCCGGTTGCGGGCATATCCGATTTTAGGGACACCCAATCTGCAATAGCTGATGGCATGGGTCCCGACGATGAACGCAATAATGCTATATACGGTGTGCCAGAAACTGGCAACAAATACGTATATTCTAAAATTGAAATGATGCCGGTTTGATCTCTGCGCGTGGCAAGATTAGAAACAGATCCTGAAGCGTCACCAGCTTCAGGCCAATCAGATAGCTCTCGGTTCTTTGTCAAGTGCATGTAGAAAACTGCTGGAGAATAGCATGATTCACATTGCCCAGCTATCTTACGACCTCGAATTTCAAAGGCTTGTGATTCTTTTTTGCAAGAATTCATGAACCGTTGCCAAGCATCAGCACTCCAAGTGTGTCTGGTTCCATCTTTGTCGATCTCAACACCTGCGTAGAAGCGTACTTTCTTTGCCATCTTGTGCTCTCCAACTTCGGGTAAGCTTACAGTCGCTAAGTTACAGCTTTACCCAAGTATCCCATGTACGCTCGTTTGCGCGAGTAAACGACACGCCTCAGACATCAAGCAATACATGGATCTGTCCAATGAAAATGTCAAACTTGTTTTAGACATTAAGCAATAAGAGATCCATAGGATGGTGAGGAACGATGATGAACACACTGGTTGAGGAAGCCACGCTCCAGTTCCTTCAAGAATCCAAAGGTCTCTTTGATAACTTGCCGATGTTCGGCGTGGATGCAGGAGACCTTATCCTTCAGATCAAATCAAACAACACCTCCCTTCCTGAACTGCGCAAGGAACCGGAATGGCAGCAGGTCTACACTCTCTTGATCAAAAAGAGTGAGAAGGACCCCTCTTGGTGGCGCACCCCGCTTGGGAATTATGCGGCTCAAAACATGCCGATCGAGGATAGAACCATCACCAAGTCGGAGGCCGCAAAAATACTAGGTGTGAAGAATGCTACAGTTGCCACTTTGGTTCGGCGCGGTACGTTGCGTTCCGATAACGGCAATCCGTTTCTTTCTGACGTGCTGGAGCGCATGCTTTCTCCTAAGAAGGCTGGTCGTCCACGTGCGAAAACAAATGACGCTCAAGCATCAGCTAGGGTGCCCAATGGCCGAGTGAAGCCTATCCTGAAGTGGGCTGGCGGCAAATCCCAGATGCTTGACGTGCTTCTTCCGAAAGTTCCGGCGCATTATGGCAAATATATTGAACCATTCTTCGGCGGCGGTGCGCTGTTTTTCGCGCTTCGCCCTAAGAACGCCGTGATCGCGGACAGCAACCCCGAACTTGTGAACCTATATATGCAAGTAAGGGATCATGTCGAAGAAGTGATCACCATTCTCGCTGGATGCAAGAACGAGCGAGAGCAGTTTCTCAAGGTTCGCTCTCTGGATTGGACAAAACTGTCGCCGGTAGAAGCTGCGGCGCGAACGATCTACCTGAACAAGACCTGTTTCAACGGCCTGTATCGAGTCAATCGCAAGGGACAGTTCAATACTCCATTCGGAAAATACAAGAACCCGAAAATCTGCGACGCTCAGGCTCTGCGTGAAGCTTCCAAAGCGCTCCAGAATGCCGCAATTGTCTGCGGCGACTATGCCGCCGTGCTTGCCGAATACGCCGAACCAGGTGACTTCGTGTTTCTTGACCCGCCGTACATTCCGGTTTCCGAATACTCGGATTTCAAGCGCTATACGAAGGAACAGTTCGAGATCTCAGACCATTCACGGCTTGCAGTTGAATTCTCCCGTCTGCATTCGCTGGGATGCCATCTTCTGCTGACCAACTCGAATCATCCGCTGGTCCATGATCTGTATGGGCAATACGAGATTCAGGTCATTCCTACGAAACGTTCCGTAGCATGCAGGGCAAGCAGCCGCACGGGAGAAGACACACTAGTCATTGCCGAACCAGAGCCCAAGACCCTGGCGGCGGCTCTGCCGGAAAAGAAAAACCTATCCAGGCAGGTTGAGCTATATCCGCCAACCCGTTTCATGGGTTCCAAGCAGAAACTGCTCACTGAACTGTGGAAAGTTGCATCCAGATTCAACTTCAACTCGGTCGTGGATCTGTTCTCCGGATCGGGCATCGTCAGCTACATGTTCAAAGCGCAAGGCAAACAAGTCATAAGCAACGACTACATGGCCATGAGCGCCACCTTCACCAAGGCGATGGTGGAAAACCAGAACACGACTCTGCCTTTGCAAGAGGCAAAGGCCTTGCTAAAGGACTGCCCGACCGACGATTTCGTGTCGAATACCTTCAGGGGACTGTATTACACGGACGAAGAAAATCATCTGATCGACGTTCTTCGCACGCGTATCAAAGACATCGAAGATCCCTATCAACGGGCCATAGCTATGACCGCATTGATTCGTGCCTGCACGAAAAAACGCCCGCGTGGTATCTTCACTTACACCGGACACCGGTACGACGATGGACGCAAGGATTTGAAGAAGACACTTGCCGAGCAGTTCCTCGAAGCCGTTGAAGCGGTGAACAACGCCGTCTTCGATAACCATCAGCCGAATAAGTCCATTCGCGGCGATGCTTTGCTGCTTGAGGCAAACCATCCTGACCTTGTATACATGGATCCTCCGTACTACTCGCCATTGTCGGATAACGAATATGTACGGCGCTACCATTTCGTCGAGGGACTTGCATGCGACTGGCAAGGCGTCACGATGCAGGAACATACCAAGACCAAGAAATTCAAGTCCTACCCGACCCCGTTCTCTTCCCGGACAGGGGCTGCGGACGCATTCGACAAATTAATCGAGCGATTCAAGGATAGTATTCTTATCATCTCCTATTCTTCCAACAGTCAGCCGACAAAAGAAGAGATGCTGAGGATCCTTGGTCGGCATAAGAAGAATGTCGAAGTCGTTCCCGTTGACTACCGATACTCCATTGGCACCCAACATAAAGGTGCGGCAAACAGAAACAAGGTCGAAGAGTACTTCTTCCTTGGCTGGTAATCATAAGGCTAATGCCCATGACGCTGAGTTGACTGTAAACTGAAGTCATGGGCAAACCGATAACGATCTGGCAACTGGGCAACACTGGATTACGCAATCCGATGCGCATCTGGGAGGGCCTGAAGCTGTTCGCCGAGTCCCCGTTCAATGGGAACCTGCGAGGAAGCAACGAAGAACGATTCCAAACACTGCTCAATCATGCCGGCTTGGTTAATTCGACCGGCGAAGCAGAAGACACCAGCAGCTATGCAAGAAAATGGCGGTTAATGTTCGCCCGTTTTGGGTTCATTTACCCGCAAGTCAAAAAGAAGGACGGCAAACAGGAAGATCTCGGCCCTCAAGACCAGGTGACACCATTCGGCGAGACCTTCCTCAAAGCCGACACCTATCCTGCACAGCAGGAATGCTTCTTACGTTCGCTGAGTCTTGAGCAGACCAAAGTTCCAGGAGATCTCGGCTTCTTTTCCCCGCTAAGGTGGATATTGGCGGTGATGCTGGAACTTGAAAAGCGTACAGGCACCAGTGAAATCAGCCGAATCGAATTCTCGCTATGGGGTCATACCACCGATCCCAGCTATGACATCAACGATGTCGTAAACCATATCATCGATCTGCGAGAGCGTCGCAAGAAAGCAACAGCCAAGCGTAGGTTCGACGCCGACGAAATCAAGAAGCGCGGCCAGGATTACAACAAGAAGAGTGATAATTTCACTGATTACAGCGATATGAACATGCGCTACCTTCGTATCAGTGGAATCGTCCAAAGGAAAGGGCGAGGCCTTGTCATCGTTCCGGCCAAGCACTTCCTAGCGGAAAAGCTGGCCTCAACAGCATTGAGCCGTCGCCCAATTATGAACGTATACAGGGAGCTCTGCCATGGCGCGTCCTTGCCTATGGATGATCTTGAGACCGCCAAGGCTTTGCTTCTCGATATGGAAGCACAGCTGAAGAAGAACCATGTGTATTACGATCTCGGAGATCGCCCGGTATCGACGGTACCTGAGATCAATGCAGCGCGCCTCCATCTCGAAGAACTCTGGCAGAAAACCGACGAAATCAACTACGCCGCCAAACAGCCAGAACAGTGGCAGGAGATCTCCGACTACATGACACTGTTGATCAAAGGCGGCGGCAAGAAGATCGATGACGCCGATGAGGACAACGGCATCGAAGTACCGAAAGATGAAACTCCGGCATATCTCGAATGGGTATTATGGCGTGCCGCGCTCGCCTTCGGAAACCTCGTCAACCATCCCAGCGATATGCGAGGTTTCCGATTGGACTCGGACTTCCTTCCCGTGTCGGCGGCGGGCGGCGGACAAGGAGACCTGTACTGCGAATACGATAAATTCACCATTCTGACTGAAGTGACTATGTCCACAGGCTCCCGCCAGGAATCCATGGAAGGCGAACCTGTAAGACGACACGTATCCGATGCAGTGCTGAAGTATGGGAAAAACGACATTCCAGTGTACGGACTGTTCATCGCAGTCAAGATCGACACCAACACTGCTGAAACTTTCCGCCACGGCGTATGGTATGCAAAAGGCGATGTCAAGCAACGACTAGACATACTGCCTTTGACGCTTGCGCAATTCCAGAAATGCTTTATCGCACTGTTCCAGAGCAACGAAAGCGCCAAACACGAGAAAATCAAAGAGCTGATTGAAGTGTGCGAAGCCCAGAGAGATCTCATGGAAGCTCCCGCTTGGAAGAAGTATATAGATCAGACGGTGGAATCTGGCATATGAGATGAAAGGGTTGCCGGATGGCGCGCATGCCGCCCGGCAACCCTTTCATCTAAAAAGTCCCAGGGGTTTGCTTAGCTTGCCATCAAAAGCTTTGACGAGCGTGTACACGGTCTGCGAGACGCCCACGACTCCTGCAAGGACGACTCCCCACGTGCAGGTGCCATCGAATCCCCCGGTAGCGACAATGGCAATGGTGCCGAACAGGATGGATGCCGCGAGGGAGACGAGTCCGACGTATCCGCTGGGAATGTACTTTTTGAACGCCTGCACGAATGCAGGCACGATCAGACCCACGAGTCCGGATGCGAACGTGGTTGCGGTGGAAATATCCATATGGTTCTCCTTACATGATGAAAATGGCCTACGGCATGGTGCCGAAGGCCACGGTGGTGTGGTCAGTAGCGGAGCCGCTGGCCGGGGTAAACAAGGTTGGGGTTGGCGAGGTTGTTCAATTGGGAGACGCGCTACCAGCCGTCGGCTCCGAAGATGCCGCTGAGCGTTTCGCTACGTTTGACGATATGCACGCAGCCACCCGTGGCTGCGGATCCGCTGACAGCGGTTGGTGCGCCCCGGTAGGTGACGATGTTGCCCGGATAGATCAGGTTGATGTTGCCGGATGGTGCGCTCCATACGGACAGTGGTCACAGGCCGGTTCGCTTGGTGATGCCGGACATGGTGTCGTCGTTGCGCACGGTCACGCTCACGCTTCGGTCGGAAGCAACAGGCGCGTATGCCGCGGATTCGTTGAACCGCTGGGTGATGATGCGCATGACCAATTCGTAGTTCGCCCCCAATCGCTCCTTGCGGTTTTCTCCGTCGCCGCAGTCGCCGCGGATCATCGCGGTGGACAATGCCTCCAAGTTGGATTGGCAACAGCGTGTTGGGAAAGAACACGTTGAACGCGGTGATACGGCCCTTGCTGGTCACGTCGTTGATGGTCAATACGGCGGCGAGCCGGTTGTGCCGGCCGCCCAGATGGCGGCACTGAATTCCGCTCGGCGTGACGATGACGCCTTCCGCGTCCTTTGTGATAGTCAGAAATGCACATCCGTGCATGTACGCGGAAACGATGGTCTGCGGTATAGCCAATTCCAATGAGGTTTCGTCAGCCAGACCGCGGACGCCATACGGGTCGACGCCGCCGAGATCCCATCCGTCGAACACGCTCAGGTCGGCGAGCGCCCTGACCGCCTTTGCAGGCCATCCGACGCACGCACTCACGTTCGGGCAGATCCGGTCGGGAATGCTGATGTCGAAGTCCTTGAACTGGTATCGGGCGAAGTAGTAGCTGCTGCGGATCAGATTGTAGGGGTAGCGGTCCCGCCACACCTTGCACAATGCGCGGATCGTCGGCATATCCTCTTCGTCCACGCCGTCGATGCCGGCCACACCCAGGCTGTTCACGTCCAACGGACGTTTGACCGCCGCGCTCCAGATGCCCTCGTCCGTCATAGTGTTCGTCTTTCTCTTCTAGTGCATGACGTGCTGCCGCCTGTTCGGGTTGCGGCGTGTGGTCCACGCTCCCTGCAATGCCATCGTGCAGGCGACCAACGGCGAGATGTCGATGTCGGATCCGGCCTTGTTCCAGCCGAAAGCGCCGCTTTTGCCGATCGGCCTCGTGGTCGCGTTCGCCACCGCCGTGGTCAATTGGGGTTGGGCTTCATCAGGCAGATGCTTCAACGTGCCGGCTGTCAGCATGTCCAACACGCGGCCGCATGCCCGGCCCATGCCGTTGGTGGTATTCACCATGACCTTCACGCCGCGCGACTTCAGTTCTGGCAGCAGCACCATCGCCGGGCTCTGCGCGTCGATGACCACGGCGGCGGTCTTCGACCAGCGCTGCGCGATCCAATCGGCGGCCCATGCGGTGCCATGCCGTTTCGTATCCCGGTATTCCGCCAGTTCGATGTGCGCGGTGCCGTCCGAATACTTCATGCACGCGCCGATGGCCAGTGCGCTGCGATCCGGTGACATGTCGATGCCGAACGAGGTGACGCCTCCATCGGCGCGCGCTTCCACGGTGCCGTTCGTCCACAGTTGCGGGTTGATGGCGCTGGAGACTGTGGTTTCGTCCCATATGCCAAGGCCTTCGCGCCGGAACGAATCATCGCCCAGATTCTTCTTCATGCGCAGGATTGCCGCTTCGCCGGTACGATGCGGATACGACGGGTTCGCCACGGCCCACTGCCTGCGGTCATCGGAGTCGGCGTCCTTGTCGGCGCTGAACTCCACATACAACATGTCGGTGCTGTCGCCTTTCAACGCCTCGTCGCGGCGAATGGAAAACACCTCAGACGGATCCGAGGGCTTCGGCGGCGTTCCCATGTAGACGATCAGCGGGTTACGCGCCGCGTTCGTCGCCGGAATCATGTCGTCCAACGCACGTTCGGTCAGAATCTGCGCCTCGTCGAACACCTCGATGTCCACACTGTCGAAGCCACGGCCGAAGCCGTTCTCACGAGCGCCGAACATGACGCGGGATCCGTTGACGAACACGATTCCCTGCTGACCGTTCGCCCTTCTCGGCCCACCGTCAACGAACCGGCTTATCGCCTTACGGCACATCAGAGCGCACATGAACTTGAAGGTTTCATCGCTCGTGCGCGTCCTATGCGCGGTCCACAGCACCTTCAAGGGGTAGTCGCTCAGGATGCACAGCATCACAAGCATCGTGCCGATCAGGAACGTCTTGCCGACCTGACGACAAATGCTGACGGCCACGCCGCCGATACCGGCGGCATACACTCCATCGGAGGTCTTGCCGAGGATGCAGCGGCCCAATTGACGCTGCCAGTCGTCGTATTCGATGCCGCACAGTCGTGCCTGGGCTTCCACCTTCGGCCAGCCGGTCGTCACAATATCCTTGGGCAGCACCACATGCCGCGCCACATCGGACAGCTTGCGCCGGTCGGGCTTGACGCTAGATCTCGCTCGGATCGAACGGTTCATCCTCTACCTCCGTCGCGGTCGGCGCATTGGCCCCGCCGTTCTCGGATTCAAGACGCTCAATCTCCCGACTTAGCTCAAGCAGCCGCCGAGTCAACGACGCCAGATCACGCGGTGGCGTATCCTCGTTGAACACTGCAGTCTCAAGCCTTCTTAGAGTCCGATGCAATAATCCAAGGTAACCTTTCGTCTCAGTCATGCCTTCTCTCCGAATCAATCATCGAGCTGTATACTCGATATATGGCATTACGAACGCTGGAACCGGGAACGATTATGGCTCTCAAGGAAACGCTATGGTCAATGTTCTGGTATAAGAAACAACTGCGTCGATTTCTTCTTGACTGTGGCGTCAATCAGGGAATCATGGGGCAGCTGGATTGGAACCAGTACAAGAGAACAATAATTGCGCAGCTTATCGATGGCATGTCGATGAATCCGCAATTGTATTCGGAAGAATTGCTTAGAGTTGCAGTGGCTGTTGCGAAAATCGGGGACCCCAAATGGCTTTTGAACGTTCCGGACAGGGGGAAAAGCCTTTATGACGATGCCGTTGAACGAATAAACGATTTTGCCGCCAGAATGAAGCCAATTATCGAAAACGACGATGCAAAGCAGGCGGCGGAGTCAAGAAAAGCTGCCGCACAGAAACGACAACAAGCAGAAGCCGATATGGCCGCTGCGGTGGCAGCGCTCAAGAGCGAATTTGCAAAAATCACTCAAATGGAAGCTCAGACGCGAGGCTATGCCTTTGAAAAATTCCTGACACGACTATTCCAAGCGTTCGATATTGACGCTCGTGGCTCATATAAAATCAACGGGGAGCAAATTGATGGCGCATTCACATTGGACAGTGTGGACTACCTTCTTGAAGCCAAATGGCAATCTAAACAAATCGACACTCCTGACTTAGCCACTTTTTCAGACAAAGTCGATAATAAGCTGGACAACACCCTAGGTTTGCTCATTTCAATGAATGGTTTTACGGAAAGGGCAATCAACAATAACCGCAGACAACGTCCGAAAGTTCTGCTGATGGATGGAAGAGACCTTTCAGCAGTTTTAGAAAGAGTGATAGATTTACCAGAGCTGATCTCAAGGAAAAAGATCCATGCAGCTCAGACAGGCGAAATTATGGTCTCTGCATTTCAGCTCGCCTATAGCTGATTTGGGAAAAATCGTGGGGAGGGATTTGACCAATACTCCGGGGTAGCCGAACGCCGGGCAGGGAGGATATCGTCCCCAGCCTGTTCACCAGCCCGAAGTCTTGAACGGCACGATGGTGGATTTGAGGGCCGGAGCGCCTGTAACTTTCCGCCTTGCCCATGCAAGGCTCTTGTCGCTTTTGAGTTGGTTGCAACAGCGATGCACTTTCTCAAGGTTGCGTAGATCAGTCGCGCTTCCGCCGCGACTCACTGGAATAATTTCGTCTACTTCGGTGCTCATTGGATTGGGCCATGCGATTGCGTCGTCTATCGGTCTGTCGCAGATGGCGCAGGGTGTTTGCTGTTTATGTTCAATAAGAAATTAATGATTGGGGCTGGTGACGTTTTGTTGGACTCGTCATTGGATTCCATCACCACCGATCATGCCGCAAGACCGAGCGCGCCTCGACGAGCCATGATGCTCATGCCGAACTCCGTCTTGATCCTCCTGTCCCGGTACCAGACCATGTAGCCGTCGAGCATGCCGATGAACCTGTCCATCGAGACGCCCGCGAAGCCGCGCTTGCGGAGGAACTCCTGCTTGATCACTCTCCGCGGCTGCGCAGCGCTCGTATTTGATGTACAGGTCCACTGCTCTGTTACGCTGCTCCTTGCTGTGCTTCGCCATAAGAGGGTTCTCCTCCCGGTCGGGAAGTCCAAGAAAACATCACCACCTCGAAAAGCAGATGGATGGCATGGACGATGACGACTGGCTGTTTCGCGCCGCGAGGGGCGGGAACCTGTGGACGACGTGGCCGACGCGATCGGAGCCCTCCGCGAGCGCGAACTCGTGTGAATCGGGCATGGAGGTACCGCGGCGTTTGTATGCATTTGTATGCGGATTGTTTTCGACGGAAAAAATAAGCCCTTGAAAACCTAATGTTTCCAAGGGCTCCGGTCGGGCTGACAGGATTTGAACCTGCGACATTCTGCTATATTCGGGCATGGCATGACTGAGCGTAGCCGGGTGTGAGCATTGTCAAGAACGTTGAAATTCCAACGTTCTTAACAATACGATACGCAGTGGTTCGCTTTGTTGAAATTAACTGTTCGCAACTGTCATCGTGTCGATATCGTGTCGATGTGGTCGAACCGCGCAGCCTTCCATCGGAAAATGAAAAAGGCCCCTCCCCCAGCATAGAAGCTGAGAGAGGGGCGAGTGCGAGTCTCACGTCAGAAAATTAATCACTGGCCGTCCTCGTCGGCCTTGACAGACGTGAGCTGGCTCACGCCGATGAGCGCGCCGACGAACAAACCGATCGCGTTGATGGTCGTAACGAGTTCGCCGCAGTGCGGCAGTCCCCATTGCGGGCCGACCGCTCCGACGAGCCATGCGACGGCCGGCAAAGCGATCAACGCGAGCCACTTGAGTATGTCGTATACCCTGCCCGGCAGCAGGTAATCGGATTGCGGGCTATTGGATTCATCCATTTTTCACCTCTTTAAACATTGCGGCAACCGTCTCCACAACGCTTAAAGTCGTGGAGACGGGAGTTTCAGCGCAGGTACTGTCCGGGATAGATAACGTATGGGCTGCGGATGCCATTGCGTGCGGCAGCCGACTGCCAGCCGGAGCCGTAGATGCTCCAAAGGCTTTCGCCGGAACGGACCACATGGCCTCCGACCCCGCTCGAAGCGGTGGACACGGACGTGCCGCCATAGGTGACGATCTGTCCCGGATAAATCCTGTTGATGTCACCGCTCGGCACACGCCAGGCGGACACCGGCTGGAGTCCGGTCCTCGCGGCGATAGCACTCATGGTGTCACCGGAACGGACCACGACGCTACGCGAACCCGTGGCGGCCGTTCCGCCGGAACCTCCGCCGAGGCGACTGTTGACGATCTGCATGACCGCCGCGTAATTGCCACCCAACGCCTGCCTGCGGGCCGGATCATTGCCGAAATCGCCGCGGATGGTGCGCGTGGCCAAAGCGTTCAGGTCGACCGCCGGAGCGGTCGTGGGCTGAGGTTTCGGCTTGACACTCGGCAGATCCGCCGCGCCCTTGTCGTCAGGGTTCGCGTACTTGCGCCATGCCGTGCGGTCGCCGCGGAACTTGTTCAGGTCAAGGCGTCCTGACCAGCCGCTGAGACTGCCGTTGGACGTGTACTGCCTCATCACCTCGCCGCGCGCTCCGATGTTCCACGGGGCGGTCTGGTAGCCGGTGACGAGGTTCGTCGCGTACTGTGCGATCCAGATGCCGCAGTTCAGTTCGGTCTCCATGCCGGCGACCTGCCAGTAGCCGGAGTCCATCGTGTAGATGATGGGGTTCACGCCCGTCAGTCGCTTGACCTCGCGGGCCCACCTGCGTGGCCACTGCTTGTCGCCCCAGGCGGCGTTGTCCTGCGCCTCCCAGTCGAGGATCAGGACGCTCTTGTGCACGTATCCGCGCACATTGTCGACGAAGAACCGGGCTTCGGTCTCCGGGTTGCCTCCGCGTGCGTAATGGTAGATGCCGGTCTCCTTACCACTGTTGATGGCTCCGGCGAGTTGTCGGTTCGCGTCGGTGTTGACGCCGTTGGACAGGCAACCACCGTACACGCCGCCGGATCCCCATGTGGTGCCGACGATGACGAAATCTGCCGGCACGGTCGCGGTGTCGATGCCGCACTGCCAGTTCGAGATGTCGTATCCGTTCATATCGGCCATCGCGGCCGGCGCGACCGCCATGGATATGGCGACCGCGAGCGCGGTCAGTAGCTTGCGCCATTGTCGGCGTGGATTCATGCGCTTGTGTTTCGGCTTGCCTTTGTTGAGGATGTTCAATTCCTCTCCTTTCCTTTGTCCGTACCGTCCGCCTTGTACGGACGGTGTGGAAATCTTTTGAATCTTTCAATCTGTGTTCGCGATATGCGCGTCACGTATGTCTTGGATCATCGAGGTTCCGATTCCATTGCCGCCCAGACCGTGGTAAGCGGCATATATTCGTTCCGCGCTTTGCTTCAACGGAATGCTCGCAACACCACCTGCATCGACCATCTGACGGTGCAGAGCCTCGAGTTTGCAGAACAACAGTTCCCTGACGCCCTCATGCAGTGGATCGTGACGTTGGTCGACCTTGCTCAGAATCCAGGTGACGAACACGCCGCTGCCTCCGCTGCCGATGATGGCGATAACGATTGCGACGATGGTTTCCTGGCTCATTGGGAATCCTTCCGAAAGGAAAATCCCACACGTGGCTACCGTTGGAAGCCGCGATAACCACGTGTGGGATTTTGGAGGTTGAAATGTTGTTGGGAACGTTTGTGAATGAGGTCTGGTGGCCCTCCTGCGGGAAGCTCCGCGAGTGCACGAGGGTGGGCTACGAGTCGGCCTACCGCTGCCACATCCAGCCGAAATGGGCTGACGTCGACATGGAGTCGATCACCGCGAACGACATCGAGGAGTGGCTCGGCTCGTTCAATCAGGCCGGCGCCGCGCGCAAGGCGTGGGCCGTGCTGCGGGCGATACTCCGACTCGCCTATCGCAAGGGAGTCACCGACAATGACGTGACACGTCGTGAAATCAGACTGCCGCACCTGCGGCGGTATGAGCCGCGCGTGCTCGACGCCAGACAGGTAAGACGGCTGCTCAAAGGCTTCTACGGTCACGCGTTGGAAGCCTGGTTATTGGTCTCCGTCTGCGCGGGACTGCGCCGATGCGAGTCCGTCGGCATTGAATGGGCCGACTTGGATTTACGCCGGGGAACCGTGACCGTCAAAAGGTCAGTGCAATGGGTCGCTGGACATGAAACGGTCACCGACCCGAAGACCGACCAGAGCCGACGGACGGTCGCACTACCACGGTTCGCAGTCAAACGGCTCGCGCAATTGCGCCACGGCAGAACCGGCAGGCTGGTCGGCGATCTGAACGCCAACCAGGTGGCAGCTCATTACACGTCATGGTGCCAACGCATGAAACTCCCCTGCGTGCCGCCAAGGAACCTCAGGCACACCTTCGGCACTCTGGCAATCGCTGCGGGAGCCGATATCTCAGTGGTCGCACGACAACTCGGTCACAGCGACATCAAGACAACCGCCCGCTACTATCTCCGCCCCGATTTGTCCGTGCTGAGAAGTCTGCAGCGGGCATGGGAAAGACTCATCATCGGAGCCGCGTAGCTTTCCGTAACCCTTGAACGGCAGATCTGGCATGGGCCATACGGCATGACGGTACATCTCGCCAAAGTCGGCATGATGGCGTTCGCTTTTGGCAACACGTCCTTCACATCCAACATCAATTCCAACGGCCTGATCGTGAATGAGACGATGGCTGCCGGTTTCCTGCCGGAAGGTGAAGGCGCGATACTGCTGGAAGGTGTGAACGAGCAGCATGGAGCCTTGTCATTCGACTCTGACGGCAAGGTCACGATCAGCGGCAGCATGAACAGCGGATACTATTTCCGCGTCTGCGGCTGCTGGCCGGTGAAATAGCATTCCGTAACCCAGACTTTGATTAAATCGCAGTATGGCACCGTGACCGGCGTGAAGTCTGGCAAGATCGCGCAGATTAGCATCAACTGGAAAAGCGCGAGCACTGACTCGTGGGGCAGTGGACAGTTCGGTACAATTCCGGAGGGTTGGAGGCCTGCGGTCGTCACGCATGGTACGTGGTCGGGGCGTGATGGTGGCAGCCAGCGTGATTTCATTCTGGAAACGAATGGCAATTTCCGTTATGCCAATCGTGGCGCGGGGCAGGACAGCGGCACGTTCTCCGGGACGATGACCTACATTCTCGCCTGAATAGCTTTCCGTAACCCTGTACCAGGATTCCAATTGGATCATCATGCGTAACGGCAGGATGATTTTGATCAAGTTCAGTGGGAAAATCGGTTCGGGCAGTTGGGATGCTGTTGAATGTCCGGTAAAGCTCGCGTCCTGCTATCGTCCCATCGTTGACTTGTCGACTGTCTGCCTTGTATCAAATGGGCAAACGGCGCGAAGCCTCACGGCCAGAGCTGATGGAACTATCCGAGTGGCGAACATGGGAAACGCTGGCAGCAATCAGGATTGCGTCGGCACGCTTTGTTTCCCAATCCCATGATTTCTAGCTTTCCGTAACCCCGATTCATTTCACGAAAGTGACCACCGACCCGGAATTCGCAATCAGTGGATACGTCGTCAATGGTTTGGCGACCGTCTACTGCCGGTGGGTCAACAAAGGCCAATTCCAGAAGAAGGCGTGGGATGGTGTGCCTTTGGCAAGCATGGATGTGCGGGCCGTAATGGAAGGTTTCGGCGTGTTCGTGGACAGTCAGCAGGGCAGTCAAATGCAGAATCGGCTGCTTTATGTGGTCGGCAGCAGCGTGTATTTCCGTCCCGCGTATGATGCGACCATTCCCGCAAACACATGGCATGCCGGCAGCGTATCGTTTCCCGTCGCGACGGTTTAGGCAACGATATAGGTCATCGTCGTGGTAAAAAAGCCGCAGTTCTGGCTACCACCGTAAGGCGATAAGCGTCTGCGGTTGCGGAATCCCAATTATGCATATTCCACATCGCATGGTTGCTGGCTGGCGGCCTAGACGAATTCCACACCATCGGGCACCGGAATGATCTTCGAAAAGCATTGGACGATATCGGACGAACCCACGCCTCCGATAAGCGTCACCGACCCGTCCGTGTTCCAGGTCGCCTGTTTTCCGTACGTGGTGCCGTTCACGTTCGCGACGCACCCAAGACCGATCGTTTTGGATGGCTTCACGCCCGCTTTGAACAGCCAGACAGTGAAGTTGCCGACGTTCACAGTGCTTCGGAACGAAGACAGGTCCACGAAAATCAAACCATCCCTGACCGTGATGGTGTTCGAAGCGCCGTAAGCCACCGGAACGAACGAGCCGGTGGACTGCCATTGCAATTGGCACGTCTGGGTTACGGAATGCTATTAAAAATGGATTTCCACGATTCCACCTGTGACAGTAATTTCAGGACCAACGAGCAGATTGACCGTCCCATCCGGTGCAATCGATACTTGGACCGAACGCTGCAGGTATGACGGGTGGATGAATGGAATCGCCACTGTCGTTCCGGACGACAGTCTGGCTCTGCCATTCAAGGACTTGATCGCATTCGGGTTAGACACTCTACCGATTGGGTATATTCCGCCATTACTGTTGCCGTTGCCGTTGCCAAATGGGAGGGTTACGGAATCCCACAGCTGGCTCATCGGAGGCAACTGCTTGACAAGCATGACAGGAGTTCCGGCGGTGATGCCACTGATCGGAATGCGGGCGATCGGAATCCACACGGTACCGGAATTGTTCAGGATACTACCCGACGGAACCGTGGGATCAGCCGCCGTGCCACTGGTGGCGGTGCCCTTCAACACAGCGAGCGCGATCGTTTCGATGTTGTTCGAACCTCGCGTGTATTTCACGCAGATCAGGTCGTTGCGGTTCCGTCCCGTGACTCCGCTTTCGATCGTGACGGTCTCCGCCGCGGTGACGCGTGCGTATCGTCCTTCGATCACAAGGTTGAGGACCGGGATGAGCGCTTTGTTTGCTGACTGCATGGTCACGGCGGGGAATTTGCCGTCGCTGCCTTGCAGCAGGTAGTTGCCGTTTCCGACCAGTCCGGCCTGCATGGCTCCTTGGTCGCTGGATGTGATGTGCGGAGCGCCGGCCTTGCCGGTGATGAGATTCATGGTCATGGTCATTCCTTCCTATCTGTTGTGTTGTTGAGGTATGCGGCGTAGGCGGCGTCCTGCGTGGCTGCCAGCGCTTTGAACGTCTGCCAGCATGCGGTACAGACGAGCGCGCCCTGTGCGACTCCGTCGACGGTGGTGTGGGTGATGTCGTGCCAGTCGCTGGAGGTGCGTGGGTCACCGTCGGCGAGGTATGCGGAGGCGTGGCATCGGTCGCAGGTGTATCTGGTGATGTTCGTGGTTCGTGCCATTGATGTTCCTTTCTCTTTCAGGCTGTGCGCTGGTAGATGTGTCCTGGAAGGATGGTGTTGCATTCCTTCCAAGTGCCGCCGTAGGTGGTTCCCGGATTTGTTGTGGCGGTGGTCCAGTAGAGGGAGCCGACCGGGTGGGCGGCGATGAACGCCTGGCTTGCGCTCATGCCCGTCTCGCCCTTGTCGCCCTTCGGGCCGACGAGGCTTGTGTTGGAAACCGGTTTGAACGTCACGTTTTTCCCGGTGGCTGTGATCTGCGCGTACATCAGGTTCTTGCCGCCGTTGGTCATGGCGAAGAAGTATTCGCCTACGACCGGGGCACGGTTGAAACTGAGTGCCCGCCAGTCAAAATCCGAGCATGCGGACGTCCAGTATCCGGATAGTATGCGTGTGATGATCAAGGCAGGCAACCCGGTCTCGCCGCGTTGGCCGGCCTCTCCTTTCGCTCCGGTGGCCCCGGTCGCGCCAGTGGCGCCGGCAGGGCCCTGCGGTCCTTGCACTCCCTGCTTGCCTTGCGGTCCGGTGTCGCCTTTGGGGCCTTTGACGTTGCCGAGCAGAATCTTCGTCATATGCGCTCCTTACTTTCCGTCATTGATCATGTAGTACAGGTCGCCCGTCGCCGGATCGTAGGAGACGGGAGCCGCCGACGCGGTGGTCGTATCCGCGTACACGGCGTACAGGTCTCCGTTCGGGTCGACCTGCAGTGTGAAGAATCCGGAAGTTGGCGCCGTCACGCCGCTGGCACCCTGCGGTCCTGTCGGTCCCTGTGGGCCCTGCAGTCCCTGCGCACCTTGTATTCCCTGCTTGCCTTGCGGCCCGGTTGGGCCTGTTGCTCCGGTAGGTCCGGCAGGGCCGGTGTCGCCTTTCGGACCTTGCGAGCCGGTAGGGCCGGCAGCTCCAGTGGCTCCTTTAGGCCCGGTCTCGCCGGTATCGCCCTTCACGCCTTGTGGGCCGACGTCACCTTTTGGACCTTGCGGTCCGGCAGGGCCTTGCGTTCCGATGATGGATTGACGGGAAATCGTCTTTCCCGTGAATAGGCTGCCGGACTGTGAAACGCACTGCCAGACGATGCTGTATTTTCCGCCACCTGACAATGCGGTCGAATATTCGTTGGCGAGTGGTGTTCGGTTCAACCATTCGCTCACGTTCCCCGTGAAAGTGGATCCCACCGGATATTCGCCGACGAGGGATTTCTTCATCACGAGCGCCGGAAGGCCGACGTCGCCTTTAGCTCCCTGAACGCCCTGCGCTCCTTGCTTGCCTTGCGGGCCGGTGGCCCCGGTATCGCCCTTGTCGCCTTTGGGGCCTTTGATGTTGCCGATCAATAGTCGCGCCATGTGTCACCTTTCCGGGATGTCCACGTACAGGTTCCCGCTCTCGGAGTCCCAGACGAACGAGGGTGGGTTCGTGTTGTCCGGATAGTTCACGTACAGGTCGCCGTCGCCTTCCATGCTGAGCGTGAAGAAGCCGTTCGAGGGGGCGGATACGCCGCTGTCGCCCTTGTCACCCTTCTCCCCTTGCGGGCCCTGGATGCCTTGGGAACCTTGGATGCCTTGTCTGCCCTGGGGGCCGGTCGCTCCCTGTGGACCCGTGGGACCCTGCGGACCTGTGGAACCCGTCGGGCCTTGCGGTCCCGCCGCGCCGATCGCGCCGGCATCACCCTTATCGCCTTTCTCGCCGCGTATCCCCTGCAGTCCCTGCGGGCCTTCGGGACCGGCGACGCCTTGCGGCCCTCGCTCCCCGGTCGCTCCTTTCTCTCCCCGAGGACCGGTGGGTCCGGTCGCTCCGGTGGCCCCCTGTGGTCCTGTGTCGCCCTTGTCGCCCTTCTCCCCTTGCGGACCCTGGTCGCCTTTCGGAAGCCCCAAATTCAAGGTTTTGTCGCTGCCGGCGCCCGTGAGCGACGCGCTTGCCTGTGCACCGGGGGCGAGCGTGTCCACCGAACCGATTTTCAGGCCGGTGATGTAGTCGCCTTTCGGCTGTTTACCCGACAATGCGTTGTTGAGCGAGTCGATGTCGTTTCTGGTCACGTCGGCGCTGAACGTCCAGGCGTCGAGTTTGAGGCCGGCTCCAGCGTAGTAGGCGTGGCCACCATCCCCGATGGAGGATTCTCCGCTGTTGCCGCCGGCGCTGGCGCCTCCGGATTCGTAGGTGACGGTGAGCACGCCTCCCGAAACCTTGACGATCTTCTTGGAGATCTCGGCAGTGACGACGAGGCCCGTGTTGTTGTCACGACCCGTGACCAGGTCGCCAACGTCCGCGTCGATGCCGTCGGGAATGTCCACGTCGATGGTGCTAGTGTTCCGAAGCTCCTGGAATTTCTGCCTGCCCTTGTCCTCGAGCTCGTCGGCTTCGGCGTTGGACAACTCGTATGTGGCGGTGCGTTCGTCAAGGCCTTTGAGGGTCTGCGTGTGGCTGAACGTGCCGTTCGCGTCGGCGTACCAGTGGATGACGGTACGGTCCTTGAGTTCGCCCTTGCCCAGGCAGATGAGATGGTTGATCGGGTGCGCCGCCTGTTTGGCGGTGAAGTCGATGAGGTCCGAGTCGATGCTGTCGCCGATCGTGCGGACGGGCATGGCGCTCATGGATACCTTGTCGCCGTCATTACGCAACCGGAGTTTGAGTCCGCTTGCCCTGAGCATCTTGACCAGACCGCTGTACAGGTCCACGTACCGGCCGAACTGGCAGGTGGTCTTGTGGTCGGCGCTTTCGTCGGTGACGGCGAACAGGCCTTGCAATCCCGCACGGCTGACGAGTGTGCGCATGATGACGGGAATCGTGCCGGACAGGGTGAGGTAATCGTTGTTCCTGTCCGGTTCGATGATCTTCGAGGCGAGTACTCCATGCCAGTCGCGGCCATGCCATGTGACGGTGGACAGGCCTCCGTCCACGTCGACATCCGTGTCGTCGATGATGCCGCCGTACTCGGTGCCGTCGATCATGATGCGGCTCCCCGCCTTGAGCGCGGCGTCTTCGACCTGCAGGTCGAAGTCGTTCTCCCCGCTACCGAACGCGAGGTCGAGCGTGTATGAGGCGTGGCTCGCCACGGGTTTGCCTGTGGCGTCGGTGACGATCAGGTCCATGGCGGTTCGCTCCTTTCCTCGCAGACCGTCAAGTCGAATTGGAATCCTCCCGGCCAGCTGATCGGCTGTGTTCCGGGCGCGAGCGGTTGGAACACGTACCGGCCGGAATCCTTGCCCGACCCTCGCACGGCCTGCGCGAAGCAGTTTGTGGCGAGACCTGTGCCGCTGACCATGGTGACGGTCCTGACATCGCCGGTGCCGTCGATTTCCAGACGCGAGCCGGATGGCACGGTCACGTCGACCTCGTACCGGTTGTTTCCGATGATGACGTACGGTTGCGCGCATGGTCCGAATATCGTGAGCTTGACCGGCTGCGGGATGGACGTGTCGTTGACGATCTCGGCACCCAATGCCATGCCGGCGAAATCATGCGGATAATCATATGGATAGTCAAGGTCGGCGGTTCCGGAATCGTATCGCGGCGTGAAATGCGTCATGGTCGGACGGCGCCACACGCCATCGGCCAGCACGATGGTCAACTGCGTCTCGACCATCGTGGGCGTGATGGATTGCGGTTCGCTTTTCGTGATCCACGCTTTGGCTTCCCATTCGCCGTCGGCCACGAGCGTGCCCGGGTTCCCGGATGCCATGTCGGCGTCCGCGAGGCGGCGCAGTAGGTCGAGCGTGGCTGGAGAATCGTGGATCTTCACGGTGACTGTCGCCTCGCGTGCCTTGCGGGTGATGCCCGTCATGCCACGTGAGGCGAGGCTGTAGTCCCAGACGCGGGCGCGCAGTCCCGTGAGCGTCTCGCCGTACAGCGGCCCCTCGAAGCCGATGCGCTCACCTGTGGCCGCGCACACGTATTCAAGCGATTGCACTTCTCACCTTCCTTGCGAAGTCGCGGTCCCCTATCGTCGGCGTGTACCTGGCGATGATCGATCCGAGGTCGTCGTGCAACGATTCGACGGCCGTGATGAGTTCCCGCAGATCGCCGTCGCCGGCATTGGCGCCGGTGCCGGCCGTGACGTTCAGCCTGCCGGTCTTCGACCAGTCCGCGTCGGAGAGGCTCATCGTGGAGACGAGCGAATCCATGGAACGGCTGACCACATGCGCGGAATCGTCGATGCCCAATGCCATGCCACGTCCGACCATCACGCCGACCTCGTCGCGGAACACACGCGACGGGGAATGGATGCCCAAAGCGTTCTTGGCCTTGTCCACCAAGCCCGACAACGCGTTGGTGATGCTGGAATACAACGAGCCGACCATTCCTGTGATGCCGTTGATCAATCCCTGGATGATGTTGCGTCCCGCGCTGACGAGCCAGCTTCCCGCGCCGGACACCGCGCTCCGGACGGTTCCGCCGATCCCGCTCACGACGCTCCCGACACGGCCAACCATGTTGCTTACGGTGCCGACGATGCCGCCCCAGACGCTCGACACAATGCTTCCGACGCCATTCCACAACGCGGCCCACACGCTCCGGATTGTCGAGCATGCGGCGGATACCACTCCGCTGACCATGCCGATGCCGGCGGAGACGACGCCTTGGATGCCGCCCCACACTGCCGACACGATGCCCTGGATGGCCGACCACGCGGCGCTCCAGTTCCCGTTGACGACCGCGAGCGCCAGTTGGATGATGCCTTGGATGACGGCGAGTGCGGTGCTGATGACTGTGGCGATGATGGTCCATGCGCCTTGTACGACGGTGGATATGGTGTTCCAGAGTCCGTTCCAGACCGTGCTGATGATGGTGGCGGCGGTTTGGAAGATGGTTTGGATGTTCTGTATTCCGGCTTGCAGGAGTGGTGTGATGGTGGTGATGAATGTTTGGATGCCGGTGATGATCGCGGTGAGTGCGATCATGATGATGGGGCCGATCGTGTTCCAGACGTTTTGGAGGATGGTGGTGATGAGTGTCCATCCGGTTTGCCAGATTTGTTGGATTTGGCTCATGGTCTGGGTGATGAATATGGCGATGGCTTGCAGGATTGGCTGGCATGCGGTGCTGATCTGGTTCCAGATTCCCATGAACCATGTGGCGAAGCTGTTCCAGAGTCGTTTGCCCGTTTCGGTTTGGGTGAAGAACCATGTCAGCGCGGCCACGACCGCGCCGATGGCCACGACAAGCATGCCGATCGGATTCGCATCCAAGGCAGCGCTGAATGCCAGCTGCACGGCGGTAGCAGCCTTGGTCACCGCGCTCCACGCCGATTGAGCTGCCTTGACAATATTGAACGAGCCGGCGAGTTGCTTCAGTGCTCCAGCCGCGCTTCCCGCGTCGGAGATCTTGCCAATCAAATCGAACGTGGCCGTAGCGGTCTTCTCCACACCGGAGGCAGTCGCGGAAATGGCCTTCAGTCCACCGGAAACTGTCTTCAGCCCGGCCGAGACGATATCCCAGCCTTTGACCGCGAGCAATGCAATGGTGATGGCTTTCAACGCGCCGGATACCAGTGCGCCGTTCTGCTGCGCCCACTGTCCGACCGACTGCAGCCAGCCTCCCACCGTCATGAGCACGCCGGTCAAAGTGTTCAACAGTCCGGCGAAGCTCTGCGCCGCGGAACTGGCGGTGCGCGCGCTGTCGTTGAAGCCGAAGGCCTGCGAGACCGCGGCCGCCAATCCGGAAACCAGCGAGCCCAATCCGGAGATGACGCCGGTCAGGCTTTCAAGGAACGGCTGCAACGCGCCCGTCTCGATGAACGTGTTGACGAACGTCTTCGCCCATCCCGCCGCGTTCGACAACGCCTGCGCGACCGAAGCGACCACTCCCGCGAGCGCGCCGGCGGTTGTGGAGAACATTGTGGCGGCTTCGCCGCCATTGTTGAGTCCGCCTATGAGTGATGTGATTGCGTTCCAGAGGCCAGTGAGTTGGCTTTTGAGGCTGGCCGTCGCCGAGGCGAGCATCTGGAAGCCGGGGATGTTGGAGATCGTGTCGCCAAGGTTTTTGAGTTTCGCCTGTGTGGCGGGTATCGCGTTCTCGAGACCTTGTTGGAGTGCCGCTCCGACTTTTTGCAGGGTTGGTGTGACGGCTGCGGTGAATGTGTCGATGAGTGGGATGGCTTGGTTGAACAGGCCGCGTAAGCCGTCGAGGACTGGTGTGGCGGCTGTTTCTCCGAGTCGGCTCAACGCGGCTTTCACGTTGGCCAGGGCGCCGGTGAATGTGGTGCCTGCGGATAGTGCGGCGCCGCCTAGGCCTTCCTGCATGGCGTCGGCGAAGGTTTGGAAGTCGATTTTGCCGTCCGAGACCATGTCGGACACTTCGGCGCTGGTCTTGTTCAGATGCTTGCCGAGCATTTGGAGGACTGGGATGCCGCTCGACATGAGCTGGAGCATGTCGTCGCCCTGGAGTTTGCCTCGGGCGGCGACGGAACCGAAGATCATGCCGATGTCAGTGAGGCTTCTGCCGCTGATCTGCGCGGTGTCGGCCACGGTCTTGAGGACCTTGGTGAGCTGGTCGCCTTCCTTGACGCCGGAGGCCGACAGGCTGGCCGCCACGGTCGCGGCGTCGCCCAATCCGAACGCGGTGCCCTTGACGGAGGCGAGCGCGTCGTTCATGATTTCGGTGACGCTCGCGCTGTCGTGGCCGAGGCCTTTGAGCTTGGCTTGCGCGTTCTCGATGTTGAGGGCGCGGGTGAAGCCGCCTTTGGCGGCCAATGCGGTGATGCCGCCGGCGAGGGTGGCGATCGCGCCTGTGCCGACCTTGCCGATTTTGCCGAATGCTCCGCCGATCTTCGAGATGAGGGTGCTGGAGCTTTTCTTGGAGGCTTTGCTGACGGCGTCGCCGATGTCGCCTTCGATGCTTTTGCCGAATCCTTTGCCGGATGGTTCGACGTGGACGTATACGACGCCGATGTCCTGTGCTGCCATCGTGCTCCTTGCTGTGTGTCGGGATTCCGATGGCGGTCGGGATCAGAGGTCGTCGTTGATGTGGAAGTAGGCTTTGAGCCGTTCCCTGTCCTCGCGTTGACGGCGGGTGAGGTTGTGCGTCGGGGTTGGCGGGCGGAGCGGGTCGTGCTCGTGGTCGAACCATGGGCGTTTGCGTTGTCCGGACAGCGTCCAGACCGCCTGTTCGGCTCCGTCGGGCGCGTAGACGGCGTTCTGCAACGCCATCCACGAGTGGCTCGTATGGTCTTTGAGGATTTCGCGGGTCAATGCCCAGGCGAGTCCCCAATCGACTCGTGGACGTTGGCCTTCAACCCATTCCCGGAAGCGTACGGGCCTGTAGATCTGCCCGTACGCTCGGATCCAGTCGTAGGCTAGTGCCGCGCGATTGTTGTTCCAGAGGTGGGCGAGGTAAACGCTTTTGGGTCCAGTCCGGATTCCTCGGCCCACGCCTTGATGGTCGCGGTGAGGTAGGCCATCGGACGTTTGGTCTTGCGCAGCACGTTCCAGAAGTTCGGCTGCATCGTCTGGAAGTAGGCGAGGAACGTGCTCACGCAGGCCGTGGTTTCCTCGTCGGACAATGCGGGCTTGCTTTTGACCAGGAGGATGGCCTGGACGAGTTCGATGGGCAGTTCCGCGTTGTTGAGGTTCGGCAGGTCGAGTTTGACGCCGGCGACCTCGAGGTGCACGTCGGGTTTGAGCTCTTCCGCTTCGGTCAGGTCTACGTCCACGACATGGTATTCTTTGTCGCTCATGTTGGCTCCGTTCTAATGGTTGGCGGTTGAATGGGTGTCCCGTGCGGCCGACCGCCATCGGCCGCACGGGAAGAATCAATGGATCACTTGGCGTCTTCAGTGACGAGGCCCCATGCGTGGAACTGTTCGCCGTTGGTGCCCTTGAGCATCTTGAACGTCATGCTGAAGTTCATGATCTCGCTGGATTTCAGGCTCACGTCGTCACGGTCGCTCACCTTCGCGTTGGTGCCGTACAGGAGGAACGGACGGTCCTGCTGGTCGAGCGCGACCAGCACGAGGATCCACTCCTTCTTCAATCCGGCGCCCTTGATACTGATGCCGCCGTCCGAATCGACGTCCACGTCGAAGTAGGCGGACACCACATCCTTGCGGCCCTCCATGGCGGCGAGCTGCAGGGTCCAGTAGCCCGGATCCGTGTCGGACAGCACGATGTCGCCGTTGTGGGCCTTGTAGTCGGTGCTGTCGCCCGGTTCCGGATGCAGTACGGCGCCGTCCTCCGTGGAGTAGCCGATCGGCTTCTTGCTTGCCGGCGGGGTCCAGGCCACTCCGGTCGGAGCCACGAACGTGCTGTCGCCCTTGGGGAACAGGAACAGCGCGTAGTTCTTGATCAGGCGCACGTTGCCTGCGGTGTTGCCGCTGGACACGTACCCGTAGTCGGTCGCGCCCTGCGCGGCGACGGTGGTTTTTTCGTTGTTGTCAGACATTCGTCTGCACCTTTCCGTTCTTCGCGTGTGGCGGCACGTTGTCTTTGGTTGTGTTTCATTCAGTTGACGGTGACCTCGAGCAGGAGCACTCCGTACGCGCACACCAGCCTCTTGTCCTCGTCAGTCATGCGTACCGGCCCGGATTCGAGTGACGCGTCGATGAGCGGCGCGACGTTTCCGAGCCCGATGATCTCCCTCGCGATGTCGGCCCACAGGCGTGCGGCCTTGCCCCAGTCGCCCGTATGGTCCTCTCTCATGCATCGCACGCTCAACCGCAGCCGCACGTACTGCGAGATTGGGGTGCTCATGCCTTGCATGGAGTCGGCCAGAGTGGCTTCGGTGAAGGGAGGTTCGAGGTCGCTTCGTTCGATGGTGTCGAACGTCACGTCCGGGAACAGTGTCCTCAGTTTGGACAGGAGCAGGGGTTCCGTGCGCCGGGGAGTGACCGGGATGCTCATACGCGCATCCTTCCGAGCGTGTCCTCCAACGTGCCGTGCGCCTTCTCCACCGGTGCCGGGCAGATGATCGCCACGCCGCTGCGGTTCTTGCCGTCATGGTCGCGGACCATGCAACGGTCATCCTCTACGGCGGCTTCGGCCGCGTCCCTCATGCGCGAGCGCAATGTCTCGTTTTTGAGGACCTGTTGGCTGAACGCCTTGCGGTTGAATACGAATCTGCATCGTTTGGCCATGCTTATCCTTCCCGTTCGCCCACGGTGATGACGTCGCCGATGTGGCGTCCGTGGAGGTTGTCCCACACCTGCGGCTTGCCCTTGACGGGCAGCAGCCGGCCCCTGACTTTGATCAGGTCGGTGGCCTGGATGCCGGTCGGTTGGTTTCCGCGGATGTGGATCGTGTATTCGGTGGTCTGCGGGCTGGCGTTCTCCTCGGTCTGGTCGGTGGTGGAGGTTGGCGCGACCATCGCCTGGAACGTGCCGACGCGGGCGGGTTTGTCCTGGATGGGGTTGCCGTCCGTGTCGGTGGTGGACTGGCCGCGCCACACTTCGATGGTTTCCACTAGGACGTCTCCCCCGTTGCCATGTCGACGCTGAAAGCGCGCTGAGCGTTGATGCCAAGGATGCGTTTCTCGTCGTCGCGCAGCCAGAGATCGCCGGTGGGCGCTCCGAAACTGTATTGTTCGCTGAAGCTGCCGGTGGTCTGGTTCATCTGCGTGATGCCGCCGGGAATGTCGTACGGGTCGGCCTGCATGATTCTGCGGACGATGTCGCAGGTGATCTTCGTCAACAGTCGTGGCCGTTCTTCGAGGAGCCGCCGCCAGATGGGCGAGCGTTCCTTGATGTAGTCGGTCACGTCCGCGAGATGCGTGTCGGCTTTCTCGAGTTCCTCGTCGGTGAGCTTGTGCCACCTCCGTTCGAGGTCGTCGGAGGTGGCGAACATGTCGGGCTCGTCCGTCATGGTCACTTCTTGTCCGGCAGTTTGACCACCCCGGCGGATACGAGGCCGGCGATGATGTCGTCGAACTGTTTCGCCAACGTGTTGAACGCGGTGACGAGTTTGTCGAATTCGTCCTTGGTCGGAGTGTCCGCCGCGGCCTCGGCGATGTTGCTGTCGACGTTGCCGATCGCTTGTTCGGGCGCGTACTGCTTAATGCCGCCGAGGGTGTCCTCGCCGGCCGCCGGCAGCTCGTAGGCGCTGGATCCGGCGGAGAAGTCCGTGCCATCCTTGTTGACAAGGCTCACCTGCGCGTCCAACGGTCCGATCGTATGCTTCTTCTTACCTGACGGATTGACCACAAGGGTCTGGATGGGGAAACTCATCGTTCACCTCATTCCGTGGCCTTGAGTACGGCGAACGCCTTCGGATCGATGATCGCGAACGCGTACATCGCCTCGGTGCGGTATGCGATCTGGTTATGGGCCTTCAGGTCCACGCCGGTCTGGTCCGGATCGCCGTAGGCGATGATCTCGCTGGTCAGATCGCGGACCATGCCCCATTTGATGAGGCTGAAATCTCCCATGAACGCGAGCACCTTCGTCGGGGTCTTGGCCAGTCGGCCGTTGACGGTTCCGGAGGTCGCGGCGGTGATGCCGTCCAGGCTGCCGGCCTGCAGGTTCAGCGGGATCTCCGGGTAGAAGCGCATGCCGGTGGAGGGGACGCGCAGCTTGCGCAGGCGGGACGCCCAGGTCTTGGACAGGGCGACACCGTTGATGTCGTAGGAGTCGTTCAGCGCGTCGGCCAAAGCGTCCACGTTGCCGATCTCATCCTCGGTGGCGATCACCTGCACGGCGGACGTGCTCAATGGGTCGAATCCGGAGAGCGCCTCACCGGTCTTGGGGTTGATCGCATGGTAGATCACGTAGTCGAGGGCGCGGCCCAGTGCGGCTGCCTGATCGGCCTGGATGCTGCGGATGATCTGCAGCTGGTTGTCCTCGTCGGCCCACTGGAGTTCGCTGGTGACGCGGGTGGTGGTCTGCACCTTGAAGCGCTTCGCCACGACGGAGTCCACGGTCTGCTCGTAGCTGCTCTTGACCGCGCCTTCGGCCACTACCTCGGCTTCGCTCTTGCCGTTGAACACGAGGTAGTCGGCGTCGGAGAAGATCTGTGGCGTGCTGGGGCTCAGGGACGCGATGGTGCTGGTGTCCTTGGCCTTGTTCACGATTTCGGTGGCCACGCTCACGGGGAGCTTGATCTGGTCTGTTTTCATCGCCATGATGGCTTGTCCTTTCGGATGGTTGGGTTATTCGCCTAGGAGCTGGTGGATGTACGAGAGTTCTTCGGCGTCCTTGTTGTTGTTCTGGTGCGATGGAGAGCCCGTCTGGTTCCTCACCTGAGGCGGCTTGGATGCCGGATGCAGCGCCGCGTGCAGGAGGTCCGCATGCGCCTCGAGTTCCTCCTTGGTTCCGCCGCGCAGCAGTTCGGCCGGAACGTCCTTGTCTTTGGCGACTTCGGACACCCATTCCGCGTGCTGCTTCTCGGCCGCGGCGTCGTCGATCTGCTTGCGCAGCGCCGCGTTCGATTCCTTGAGTTTGTCGATTTCGCTCTTTCCGGCGTTCTCCATCTCGTCGAGTTTCATGGCCTTGGACTTGAGCTCGTCGTAGTCCTTGTACTTGCCGCGCTCCTTGGCCAGTCGCTTCTCGACGATCTGGTCGACCTGTTCCTGGGTGAACGACCTCGGCTCACCGCCGTCGCCACCGTCATTGGAACCGCCCTCGTCGCCACCGCCGTCGATGAGACGGATGCGTGCCGGGAATCGGAATCTGATGGACATGCTGCTCTCCTTTGCTGTTTCCCGTGGATTCGAGTTCGACCGCGCCACGGTGCGCTGTATGGTCCTCCCACGCGATACGGCGCATGGTCGCCGCCAACCTGAATGGCTGGCCGAGTGGTGGATGCAGGATTCGCACCTGCGCGGCTGTGAAGCGCCCGAGTTACAGTCGGGTCCGTTCGTCTGCTCCGGCAATCCACCGAAATCAATGGTTTTTGGTAAAATAGAAGTACCGGAGGTCCCGTGCAGACTTGAAATAATAGCCTATTCGTGCGGGAGTGCCTCCGGGTTTTTATTGCAGCTCGATTTCTCTCATCCCGTTGTTGTCCAATAGGAACAAACGTCTGATCTTGTTTTTCTTATGCAGCGCGTTATAGCGGGAAAGTTGCGTCACCAGTTTCTCCGGAGCCGAGTATCCAGTGAGATCCACAATGAATGCATCCTTCACGACACCATGCTGCTCGGCTTTGGATACCGCTTTTGAGATGTTCTTCGAAATGGATCCGTAGTCTGGGCGTTTTTGCCGAGATGACTTAACCTCGCACTCAAGGTCTTGCTCAATCCATTTCAAGTCATTCGTCGATTTGTGCCCCAAAGTATCGCGTGGAATCCATTCGTAATGCTGTCCGAGTGACTTGAAATGTTCCAGGAACACGATTTCATGCATCTCAAGGACGTCTGCGTCTACTGGGACGCCAAGCGCCTTCTGCCTTCCATCCCATCCTTTCTTGCTTAATGATTTCTCGTCGCGCATGCCGGTGAAATCATGTTCGACTTTGAAAGACGCACGTTTCTTCGGCATGATCCCGTCGCTCAATTGCTTAGGGAACTTATGACGCATAACGAATGTGACGGCATTCGCGTCGGCCGAATCCAACTTGATTCCGGCTTCCTCGGCGGAGGACTTCCAATTCTTTCCCAATGCGTTGCCGTTGATGGCTTGCACGGCCTGATCGTACATGGCTTTATACTTCGCTTGGTCATAGCCGAAGATCTTGTCCTTGCCCCAGCTGCACACGGGAATGCAACGGCATTTGCCGTTATGGAAAGAGCCGCCGAAGTCCGCGCTTTCCTCACTGGTGTATGCGAATCCTCGGCTGGCGAGCATCACGCAAAATGCACAAGGATTGGAGCCTCGTGGGACGCGTGCCCATCCAGGATGCGTCTCGTCGGCGTCGCGGTTGTTCTGCGTGGTCAATCGTACAGACCTGCTCATCATGTCGGCAATGAACTGCTGCCAGTCGTCCACCGTCTTCAGGTCGGGCCAAAGGTCTTCAACAGTCAGCCCGTTGGCGTTGCCATGCTTCAAATTAGTGTAGTTATGCCCATTCCAATCGGTTCCAGTGAAACCGCCTACCTGACGGTATAGCACTTCATATTCGTCGCAAGTAGATGAGACGTAGGGCGGCATTTTGATGCCGGCGTATTTCTGCCACAGGTTCCTGGTGTCAGTGTAGTACCTACGTGATCGTTCGGACGCATCGCGGGTGTACCTGAGCACTATGTCTTGTCGTTCCAACGGTTTCGCGGATTCCATCGCGTCGGTGGCGTCGTCTGTCAGATTCTCAAGATCAGTCTCGTAATCCCTATGCAGTTTCTCCAGTTTCTGACGAAGCTGCGCTTTCGCCGGTTCCGGCAGATCCAGATTGTTCAGATCCATCCGTCACCTCCGAGGACGCCGCGCTTCTGTCCATGAGCTGGTCGATGCGTTGTTCCGATTTCTGCCGTTGCTGGTCGGCGCGTAGGCGGGTGATTTCCTCGCGGGTCAGGCCGAGACGTTCGAGTCCGACATCGGAGTCGGCGTAGCCGGTGATCTTGTCGGCGATCTTCGTGAACGCGTCGGCGCGCGCCGCGTCGGATATCTCCCTTGTGGGCGCCCATACCGGATGCACGTCGCGCATGGAGTCGGGTATCGTGTTCGCGCCTTCGCGCAATGCCACGGCGATGCCCATGGCCCGTTTGAGTTCCCGTCCGAAGGCCACGTTCTGCTTGTCAGCGATGCGCGTCAACCGTCGTTCGGCGGATGCCATGGCCTCGGCGCTGGTCGGATTGTCCAACGTGATGCCCAGATAGTCGACCGGCACTCGGGTCTGCGAGGCGACGAGCATGGCCAAGGTCTTGAGCATGTCCGAATGGGGCGTCATGGACGCCTGCTGCACCTGATGCAGTTGGGGAAGCTCTCCGTTCTCGTCCGCAGTGATCGCGTTGATCGCCTGGATGAGACTCGTCCATGTGTTGCTGCTGAACGCGTCCCTGTTCGCTCCGATGAACCAGAGTTTCGGAACGGAATAGAATTCGGCCGACGCCTCCATGCGGACCACGGTGCGGAATCCGGCGTCGACGAGGCTCATGAGCGAACGGCTGATGCGGCTGTGGCCGAATGGCCGGTCCATCTGCCTGTCGTAGGCGAGCGCGACGGCAGTCGGCTGGTCGAAGTTCGTTTCGATTTTCTCCGCCCGCCATGGGGTCAGGTGGCCGGAGCATTCGTAGACCTTGCCGGGGAGCCACACGTTGAACGCGCAGATTCGTCCGTCCTTGTCGTCCTCGGTGATGGTCAATGCCGCGGCCAGACGGTGGTTGCGTCGGTCCCAGATTCCAGCGGACCAGTCGGCGGAGCGTGGGATCATGCTGATCCGGTCCGGATTCTCCGGGTCGGCGGCGATGGTCAGGAAGCTGCATGAGTGCTTGTAGGCGGATACGATCAGTTCTGACGTGGCCACGTCCAATTGGTTGTCCTCGAACAGGTCGTTGACGCCCATCGTGTCGTCGCCGGATACGCTGAACCCTTCCAGGTCGCTCAGGTCGCTCAATGATCGGACGGCCAGTTCGGGCCATCCGATCATCGCCTCGACCTTGTTTTTGATCTGGTCGGGGATGGAGATTCCGAAGTCTTTGAATCGTTCCTTGCAGTCGTAGTAGGCTCCGCGGATCAGGTTGCGTGGGTATTTCTCACGCCACACGCGCAACAGTTCGTGGATGATGGGCATGTCATCGTCGTCGACGCCGAGGATGGTGCCGACGTTTCCGCTTGCGGTGTCGAGGTAGCTGCTGCCGGTGAATTTCGGAGCGACACTTACCGTTGTGCCGTCGGCCATGTAGAACACCATCAGAACATCACTTCCTGTCGTCTTCCCGGATGTCGTTTCGTCGTGCACGCCCCATACAGGGCGAGTGTGGTGGATACGAGCGGGGTTATGTCGACATCGCTGCCGAGCTTGTTCCAGGCGATCGCGCCGGACTGTCCCAATGGTCGCGTGGTCGCGCCCTTGACGGCTGCGGCCAGCTGCGGCTGGTATTCGTCCCGCGGGTGCTTGAGCGTTCCGGCTTTGAGCATGTCGAGGAACCGGCCGCACGCGCGGCCCATCTCCTGCATGTTCGTCACCGTGACCCTCACATGCGCCTTCTTCAGTTCCGGCAGCAGGCTCATGGCCGGGGACTGCGCGTCGATGACCACACTGGCGGTCTTCGGCCAGTGTTCGGCGAGCCAGTCCACGGCCCACATGGTTCCCGCCTGCCTCGCGTCCTTGATGTTCGCCATCTGGATGATGGCCGAGCCGTCCTCATAACGTAATGCGGCGCCGATGGTCAGCACGCTCCTGTCCGGAGGCATGTCGATGCCGAAGCTCACCGTGCCGCCCTCGGGCACGTCGTCGACGGCCGCGGCCTGCCACAGGTCGGGACTGATGGCGTATGCGGTGGCGGTCTCGTCCCATATGCCAAGCGCCTCACGACGGAATGAATCGTCCGACAGGTTGTTGCGCATGCGCATGATTGCCTGTTCGCTTGTACGTTTCGGATAGCTGGGATTCGCTTTAGCCCACTGTTCGCGGTCGTCCGAATCCGCGTCCTTGTCGGCGGCAAGCTCCACGTAGAGGAGGTTCCCGTCATGGTTCAGCGCGTGCATGCGTTTCTCCGTGAACGCCTCGCACTGGTCTCCCGGCTTGGGTGGATTGCCCATATACACGACCAGGGGGTTAGGACTCGTGTTCAAAACCGGAATCATGTTGTCCATCGCGCGCACTGTGAGGATCTGCGCTTCATCGAACACGGCCACGTCCACGCTGTGCAATCCTCGGCCGAAACCGTTTTCGCGGGCGCCGAACATGATGCGGCTGCCGGACGTGAACGTGATCTCCTGTTGGCCGTTTGCTCTGCGAATGCGTTCCACGTACCGGCCGAGCACTGGATTGTGCTCCATCTCGCACATGTCCGCGAATGTCTCGTCGCTGGTGCGCGTATGGTGGGCGGTCCAGATGGCTTTCAGGTTCGGTGTGAGTATCGCCTTGAGGAACAACGCGGTGCCGACGGTGAAGGTCTTGCCGATCTGCCTGCAGCTGGACAGCACGGCGCCGTCCGCGCCACACGCATACTTGCCTTCCGCGTTCTTGGCGAACAGAAGCCACAAGAAGCCCTGCTGCCACAAGTCGAAACGGATGCCGGCCTTGCGCGCAGCTTTGTTGATTCGCGTGAACTCGCTGCCGACGATGCCTTCCGGCTGACGGAGGACCTTGGCGATTTCAGACAATCGACGCTCCGACATCGTCCGTCACCTCGTCTTCCTCATCGTCCAGCAGGTCGGTCAGGCCACCGACCTGGAGCGATTCGATGCGGTCGCATACGGCGATGAGCTGGCGGCTGATCGCGGGCAGCGCGTTCGCCGGCGTCGTGGGATCGGCCATGGCCTTGAGCAGCAGGTCACGGTTGTCTCGCAGTATGTCCAGCATGCTGCCGTCCATCATCCGTTCGAAGCTCCGCTGGTCGAGATCCTGCTCCGGCTTCTGTTTCGTTTCCACGGCTTTGACGGGCGGCTTACTGTTCCGGTCCTGTGCGGGCCTGTTCTTTTTCCGACGCCGATAGTCTTTCTGCCTGCATTTCGCGGAGCAATATTTCTGTTGGCTGCCCTTGCCACTTGGCCTAAATTGCTTACCGCATACTTCGCAAATCATTGCGTTTCCTTCATTCCAAAACCAGTGAGGAACCCGAGTTCTTCGCGCAATCTTGTTGCAGCAGCTTCCGCCCGTGCAAGCGTCTTGAATGGACCTCTCTTGTATGCCTTCCTATTCTTGATAACCTCAACTTGCCATGCTTTTCGATCGTTACGCCAGTAGACACCACGGATTCCGGATTTGCTGTTCTTATTACAGGAAACACGATATTCGGAATTCTCCTGAACCGTTACTGCTCTCAAATGGTCTGGATTAACGCATGAACGGTTGTGACAGATATGATCAATCACCATCCCATCTGGGATAAACATGTTATGAGTCAATGCATATGCGAAGCGATGTGCCGGAACGGACGTCTTTGCCAGACGGAATGTGCCATATCCCTTTGGGTGATGAGCACCGTTCCATTCCCAACATTTACTAGGGTCAGTGCTTCTGAAGTATTTATTAAATCGTTCTATGTCAGATGCTGACGCTTTGAAAAAGGCCATATTCCGCCTTTCATTCAACGTATGCGTAACACAATTCGTTACGCTTAAATTTCAAGAGGAATATCGGCACTGCACCCGAGGCGACCGGGAGGGGGTGTACCCGGGGTCCCCGCCCTGGTATCGGAGTCAGATGCCGAACGTTTTGAACGGCATCGAGCTTGCTTTCACTTCCTGTCTGCCAGCCAGCAGCGCTCGTGCGTGTTCGTCTGTCTTGTCGCTCTTCATCCTGTTGCATCTGCGGTGCGTGAGCCTGCAGTTCGTGAAGCTGTATGGATCACCACCGCGTGAGACTGGTATGAGCTCGTCGACTTCGGCGCTCATCGGATGTGGTGTCTTCAATGTCTTGTCGACCGGCTTGCCGCAGATGGCGCACACGTCGTATGCGGCCAGCACTCTTGCCCTGAGCTGTCTGCGCCGCCAGCCGTTGCTGACGCGCTCGTTGCGCCGCTTGCTCATGTGGCCTCCCACGTGTATGAGCCCAGGGGTGCCGTGGATTTGCCGACGACTATCTTCGCCGTTGGCTTGCTGGAATGCCGGTATAGGGGCTCCCGTATATGGACACTCCCGTGTCTTGTAGGGGCTCCCCATCATCTGCGAATACCCCTACCGGATTGTCAATACCCCTACCCCGGGTTTGTTTCATGGGTGCCTTCGGCGGGATTCGAACCCGCGTCCACACGCGGCCACAAGGAAGAGAATCCAATAAAGACTCGCGGCCGGTACGATCTACCACTGATTCCTACGAAGGCATGGACAGGCGGATTTGAGCTTCACCGCATCACGGAAGCGCGGGATTGGCTTGCCTGCCACTGTTGGGTATGTCCACTCTGACGGGAGTGGGCGGAGCGTGTCCGATATGCCGTTCGGACAGGACGGGACTGCAACCCAAGGAGTTAGGAGAATCCATGGCGGATATGAAAAGGATTCAAACCAAGTCACCTCGGTTTGAACCCTCTAATCCACTGACAATTCTGCGTTGCACTTTCGATTTTGTCAAATCGAATCGCGTCGCAGCACCTGCCGATGCACGTCCGAAAGCCTGTACAATGGCCGTCCCTTCTCGTTCTCGCCGGCCGGCTGAAGCCTGCCACGCTTACGCCATGAGCGAATCGTGTTCGCATTGCATTGGAATCCGCATTCGCGCAGCAGCTCCGCGCACTCCCCCGCCGTGAACGCCCTGCCCGATTCGATGCACTCCCGCAGGAAACCCAATCGCACATCGACCACGCGATAAGTGTTGCCGCACACCGGACAGTCAACGCTTACCGCGCAGACCTCCGCACTCAGCTCCACGCCGCACAGAGGATTCAGGCACCTGCCGATGCTGTGCCTGGATGGCGGCACATCGATGATGCCCAGCGTCTTGCGCGCCAACCGCTCCCAGTCATGCCAAATCAAACCAATGTCCGGCAGTCGGTTCAACCGCTGGCAAGACCAGCATGCCTTGAGCATGTCAGCGACTGGCGGGACCGCGATGCTTGTGGCCCATGGCATGGCCGGCGGCGCATACAATCGACACCACAACGCCGTCACCGCATCCTCGATCTCCTGCAGATGGTCAACGACCGAGAGTCTGATCGGCGTGGGCGCGGACGGCAGGTTGACACGTCCAGGCTGGTGGCCTCCGTAATGCGCCGTCGAATCCAGAAACTCGCGCAAGGCATGGATCCAGATGGGATAGTCGTGGATCCATCCCCTCAAAGTGTTCTCGCACTTGTCGCACATCGTGGCTTGAATACGGCACTCCCCGCCGCACACTTGGCACATGCCGGCGAGCGCTGGATTGTTTTGGTTGGTTTGTGTTGGTTGGGATTCGTTGGTTGGTTCGTTCATTTGTTCGATTCCCTCCGGCGGTGTAGTCTGGTTTGTGGTGATGCCAGGAGCCCGGCCGGAAGGTCGGGTTTCTTGTTACTCGTGGTGTTGTTGGATGATCGCTTTGATTTCCTCTTTGGAGACTTGCGGTACCAGTGGTGCGATCTCATCGAGGCTGTATCCGGCCTGATGCCATTTGACGATCATGTCTATGAGGACTTTCTTCACTTTCATTTCGTTTCCTTCTTGTTTTTTACGCATTCCGGGCAGAGGCTCTTCTTGAAATCGTCTGCGTTGACCTGCCATCCATCGTATTCGAGCCGATGCAGCGGTCCGACATCCCACTTGCGGCATTCGCGGCATGAGAGATGACGGTGGTTCGGACAGAGGCTGTCGCATGGATAATCTCGGTCGATGTGCCATCCCGCGGCTTCCAGTTCGTCCGGCGCTCCACTGTCGGTGATGTCGCAGTCATGGCATTCGACGTGCCAGTGGAGCGGACAGTAGTGCCTGCCTTGGAACTCGTCACATTGCCAGCCGTGGTCGACGGCCTCGTTGTCGGCGTCCTCGTAGGTCGCGTCATCGACGGAAAGGCTTGTATGGCACTCGTCACAGACGACGAACAGCTCATGGATTTCCCGGTAGCTCATCGCTCAGGATCCTTGTCCGCTCCGCTCACGTGGTCCCAATCGCAGGACAGGCCTCCGCTGACGATCACGCAGTCAAGCTTCCTTGTGTCTTTGAGGGTGATCTCGCATTCCCGCGATGTCGCTGTCGTGGCCGGTCCACTATGGACGAGGGTCGGCACGGTGCATTCCGCGCTGGTTGCCGGCTGTGGGTCTTCGGTGGTGTCGGTGCCGCATCCGGCGAGCGCCATGCATATGACGGTGATGGCGAGTGTGATGCGTGTTGTTTTTCTCATTTCGTTTCCTCCTAGTGTTTGCGCCATTCGCCGTTGGCGTATCGGTTCCATCCGCGTATCGCGGTTTTGATGCTGTCGTCCGGGGTGGTGATCCAGATGGCGTTCGGGCATCCATGGCATTTGGCGATCCAGATGTAGTGCATCGTGGCTCCGACGATCCGGGCGTAGGGTTCGATGCCGGGTTTTCTCGTGCCGCAGTATGGGCATGGGCTGGTTCGACGCCATTTCCTGGCACGCAATGTGATTCCGGTGTGTTTCATGGTTTGCCTTCCGTGATGACGACGGCGCGGATGCCGTCCGAGGTTTTGTTCGTGTGGTGGCGTAGGTCGCAGTCGATGACGTGCAGGCCTATGCCCCGGTATTTCAGGACCGCGTGGACGGGACTCAACCGGATCAGGTCCAACGTCCCGTCCAACGTGACGTCCATGCGGGTGATCGCGATGCAGCGGCGGCCGATCAGGGTGGCCGGATCCCGATACTGCCATGCGAGATGCGGTTTGACCGTCATGGTCTGCCTCCAAGCCAGCCGATCAGGACTATCAGGCACAGCAGTATGACCGCGGCGGCATTCACCATGCGCCCTTCAGGAGCTTGCGGTACCACTTGTAGTCGTTGATGTCGCGTCGGATGCAGTCGCGTACCCTGTGCATGCCGGTGTGCGGCCGGTACGGGTCTTCGGGACAGTCGATGAACCTCAAATATCGGCGGAGCGTGGTCAGGTCGAACTTCCTGTAACTCAGCCACGCGTCCGGGTTGAGGTCCAGACGTTTCAGGAAGTCGATGTCGAAGTCCACGTTCGTTCCAGCCGGAACCAGCATGAAGCGTTGCGACAGGGAGTCGAGATACTCCTCCACGGCGTTCGCCACAGCATCCACGCAGTCGTCGTGCGCGGAGCCGTTCAACAGCTCGAACAGCAATCCATTGTCCGTGTGCATCGAGAACGCGACCGGGCCCATGTCCAACAGGTTGAGATAGTCCGGTCTGATGATGCGATGCAGGGATCCATACGAATGTTCGCCCAGCACGTCGGTGCATTCCATGCCGACCTCCAACGGCAGACTGTCATTCCTGTCCGTACCGGTCGTTTCGAAGTCGAGCCAGAGCAGCGCCTCCGGCTTCCCATTCCGGTCTTCGTCCTGTTTCCTCATGATTCTTCCTTCCAATTGCTTTGCCATTCGATGATTTCGATTTGCGTGAGCCGTTGCGCCGTGCCGTCATCCAACAGCCACCACCAGTCGCCGTTCCAGTCGCGGATCGGCGCGTTGAGCGGATCACGCCAGCTCGGGATGATGTAGCCGAACCGTTCAGCCTCGGCCGGATGCGCGTGCGCCCAACCATGGCAGCCGGTCGTGCCGGACCCGCACAGTTCGACGATGTTGCACGGCAGGTCACGCACAGCGGGATCGGCTCGACGGCGCAGCTGCCGGTGGTGGCCGCTCCTGCCCGGCCAGACGCTCGGGTCGTACAGGTTGCGTCCGCAGCGAAGGCAATGCCAGCCCTGACGTACGAGCGCGATGCGTTTCGATTCCTGGAATTGCCGGTCGCTCATCGTCGCTCCCTTCCGATTTGTTCGAGCAGGTTGATGCAGGTCGAGCAGTCGCGTTTGATATCGCGGATACGGTCAAGGTCCATATCGGCGAGCGCCGGGCCTTTGAGCGCGTCGAGTTCCAATCGGTCGGCGGCTTGGATGGCCGAGGTGAGGATGCCGGCCATGTGTGCGATGGTCATGGCGTTCATGCCGCCGCCTCCTGTTCGAACAGTTGTTCGGCCAATACGTCGCCGGGCACGTTCTCGAGCTGACGGCGCAGCATGTCCGGGTCCACGCCCTGGTTGAGCAGGTCGGCGACCTTGCATGCGAGCTCCATGTACGTGTCCGCGCCCTCGCAGGCTATCGGGCCGAGTACATGTTTGACCTCTTCACTGCCCCACGTATACCGTCGGCGAGCGTTGGAATCCTTTGGCGTGGCGAATCCGCGTTCCTTGCCTTTGACGAGCCAGTTGCGGTATTTCGCGTTCCAGTCGGCCGAGCGGGCTCCCGAGTCGAGGGCCCTGTCGCGGAATTTGTCGGCCTCGATGTCGCAGTCGATGCCGAGCCGGTCGGCGAGCGCCCGGTGTTCCTCAGAGGGTTTCCAGTCGGCTGGTATTGGGATTTGTTTTCTCGCGCGCGCGTTACTCTCTCTAGGTTCTATATACGGTTCTTCCTTAGATATGGTTCTTGTGCAATCATGTTGCACACCTGTTTGCACACCTGTCCGTGTTTTTTGCACCCCTGCTTGCACTGCTGGTGTGCAGTCTGTTTGCACTGCTGGTGTGCAGTCTGTTTGCACTGCTGGTGTGCAGTCTGTTTGCACTGCTG
>OLOI01000416.1_pt1 | contig 43721 bp, 37 predicted proteins | sample 1672131 | NCBI WGS metagenome assembly OLOI01 (sample SAMEA3136651, study PRJEB25190) | human gut metagenome
CCGTGCCGCAGCTGCCGGAGCGGTGCTTAAGCCGTCAGGCGGGAATTGTGCGGTGCTGCCCTAAGTTCTAAATGGATAGATATAAAAACCGCCCGTCACACAAAATGTGACGGGCGGTTGAGTTTTAGGGGTTAGGTATCAGGATCAGCCGAACATGTTGATCAGGATGCCGGCGGCGACAGCGGAACCGATAACACCGGCAACATTGGGACCCATGGCGTGCATGAGCAGGTAGTTGCGGGGGTTGTATTCCTGGCCGACTTTCTGAGAAACACGGGCGGCCATGGGAACAGCGGAAACACCGGCGGAGCCGATCAGCGGGTTAATCTTGCCGTGGGTGACAACGCACATGACCTTGCCCAGCAGAACGCCGCCTGCGGTGCCGACACCGAAAGCAACAATGCCCAGAACAATGATCTCAACGGTCTGGATGTTCAGGAAGGTTGCGGCATTGGTGGTGCAGCCAACGCTGAAGCCCAGGAAGATGGTGATGATGTTCATCAGTTCGTTGCCGGCGGTCTTTTTGATACGCTCAACAACGCCGCATTCCTTCATCAGGTTGCCCAGCATCAGGCAGCCAACCAGGATGGCTGCATCGGGCAGGGTGAGGGAAACGATGATGGTAACAATGATCGGGAAGAGGATCTTCTCAGTCTTGGAAACCTTGCGCGGGCTTTCCATCACGATCTGACGCTCTTTTTCGGTGGTCAGAGCTTTCATGATGGGCGGCTGGATAACAGGCACCAGCGCCATGTAGCAGTACGCGGCAACCGCGATGGAACCCAGCAGGTGCGGGGCCAGGCGGGTGGTGACGAAGATAGCGGTCGGGCCATCGGCACCGCCGATGATGCCGATGGAAGCGGCTTCCTTGTTGGTGAAGCCCAGGATTTTGGCGCCAACGAAGGTGAAGAAGATGCCCAGCTGTGCGGCAGCGCCCAGCAGCAGGCTGGACGGACGTGCGATCAGCGGCTCAAAGTCGGTCATGGTACCGATGCCAAGGAAAATCAGCGGGGGATAGATACCCAGCTTGACGCCTAAGTAAATATAGTCCGCCATACCGCCGGATGTACCCAGCAGTTCCCAGTTGATGTGCTGCGTTTCGTTGATGAAGATGTCCATATGGAAGATGCCGTCCAACGGCAGGTTGGTCATCAGCATGCCGAAGCCGATGGGCAGCAGCAGCAAAGGCTCAAACTGGTGGACAATGGCCAGGTACAGCAGCACGCAGGCCACACCGATCATGACGGCATACTTCCAGCCGCCCTCGGCAAAGAAGATCTGTGCCCAACCGGAGTTGGCAAAGATCTCAGCGATGTTGGTAAAAATTGCTCCCATTGTTTCGTCCCCTTTCCATCACATAAACGGCGTGGTGTTCTGGGTAACGCCGGCGTCGCCCCAGGCGCCGCGGCGGGAACCAGTAGCCGTCTTTTTCTGAACGCGGTGAATGCCGCGGATGGTCAGGTTTTCACCCAGAGAGGCAACGGCTGCAGCAATGGCAGCAACGATCTCGCCGGGGATGGAGCCGTCAGCAGCGGGTGCTGCGGGGGCGGCAGGAGCAGCCTTGGCGATGTTCTGTGCGGCCGGTGCAGCGGGTGCTGCAGGGACGGCAGGTGCCTTGGGGGCGGCTTTGGTGCCATTCTTTTTGTTCTTGATGGCGTCAAAAATCTTGCCTTCCACAGTGATAATGAGGCAAAGCGCAACCAGCATGGCGAACACCAGCGTAATGCTGGTCAGAACCACAGTGCCGTCAGCGGCCTCAAGGGCGAGCAGAGCGATAGAATTGCTCATTGGGCAATATCCTCCTTTAGCTTGCGGTGCACAGCACCGTTGATTTTCCCCCGTACACGGTACAAAAACCGGGCCGGGCAAATTTTACCCAAGTATGGTTTTATTATAACACAGCGGCTCAATTTTTGGTAGCGGGTTTTGAAAAAATGTGACAAAAATATTGTGAAACCGTGTCTTTACGATGAAAAATGTAAATTTGCGCGCAAAGCACCATGCAGAATAAAGTTGACAGCCGGGCAGAAAATGCAGGTTGCACAAACGAGCGGAAGAACAAAACGGGGAACGCTGTGCAAACTGCACATTTTGACAAAAAATGAAAAGTTTTGCTTGACGGCGGGGCTTGCCGGGGTTACAATGTGGGCAAATCAAAACCACGGCAATGGCGCCGGGCAGGTACATCCTGCCCGGCGCTTTTGTTATTGGGTAGCTTGAGCGAGCGACAACCACCAGCTCTGCTGGTGGAGTAGAAAATGCTTTAGCTATAAGATTCGAGCGAAGCGAGATGACAGAGAAATTGTCATCTTGGAAGATGCACTTTGCAACATAGCTCGTTAGAGCGGTAGGGCAGGTAATGCAGATGAAAGATGCTTGCTCGTGGCCCCTTAAGGGGCTTTGCCAGTAAGGTGCCCTTCTAGGGCTTACTCAAGCCACCGGCTCAGCCGGTGGTTTTGACTTAAGCATCTGGCTTAATGCGGCAAGAAAAAATAGAGGAAGCGCCGTGGTTTGATCTTGAGAGGAGTGGTTTGAATATGTACAACTCATCAACCGTCATCTGGGTGCTGGTTGCGGCATTCCTGGTGTACTTTATGCAAGCAGGCTTTGCTTTGTGCGAAGCTGGCCTGACCCGTGCAAAGAACACCGGCAACATCCTGATGAAAAACATGATGGACTTCTGCATCGGCACACCGTGCTTCTGGCTGGTCGGCTTCGGCATCATGTTTGCAGGTTCCGGCCCGCTCATCGGCGGCTTTGCCCCCTTTATGAGCGGCGACTACAGCGCCATCCTGCCGGAGGGCGTGCCCCTTTGGGTTTATGCCGTGTTCCAGACCGTGTTCTGTGCAACGGCAGCAACCATTGTTTCCGGCTCCATGGCAGAGCGTACCAAGTTCAGTGCTTACTGCTGCTACTCGGCCGCTATCAGCCTGATCGTTTACCCCATCTCCGGCCACTGGATCTGGGGCGGCGGCTGGCTGGCACAGCTGGGCTTCCATGATTTTGCCGGTTCCACCGCCGTTCACTTTGTTGGCGGCGTTACCGCCTGCCTGGGCGCCTGGATGCTTGGCCCCCGTATTGGTAAGTACGGCAAGGACGGCAAGGCCCGCGCAATCCCCGGCCACAACCTGACCGCCATGGCTTTGGGCGTGTTTATCCTGTGGTTCTGCTGGTTCGGGTTCAACGGTGGCTCCACCGTGGCAATGGCAAGCGATGACGCCATGGTTTCCGCTGGTCTGGTCTGCTTCAATACCAACCTGGCCGCTGCGCTGGCTACCGTTGCCGCGCTGATCACCAGCTGGGTGCGTTACGGCAAACCCGATGTCTCCCTTACCTTTAACGGTGCTCTGGCTGGTCTGGTTGCCATTACCGCAGGCTGCGATATGGTTGATCCGTTCGGCGCTGCCATCATCGGCATCGTTGCCGGTGTGCTCTGCATCTTCTCCGTTGAATTCTTTGATAACGTTGTCAAGATTGATGACCCTGTCGGCGCTGTTTCCGTGCACTGCATGAACGGCATGTGGGGCACCATTGCAACCGGCCTGTTCTCCACCAGTGAGGGTCTGCTGTACGGCCATGGCTTCCGTTTCTTTGGCGTTCAGGTTTTGGGCGTTATCTGCGTGGCTGCCTGGGTGCTGGTTTCCATGACCGTCATCTTTACCATCATCAAAAAGACCATCGGCCTGCGTGTGACCGAAAAAGAAGAGATCGACGGCCTGGATATCCACGAGCACGGCCTGACTTCCGCTTACTCCGGCTTCTCCATCTCTGACCCGACTTACGCTGAGATGAGCGTGAACGAGAACACCGACCTGGGTGAAGACGACATCACCATGGCCAGCGAAGCCAAAATCAATGCCGCCGTCAAGGTCGTCAAGGAAGAACCTTTGCCCGCTGAGCTGGATTCCGGCATGCACAAGGTCGTTATGATCGTGCAGCTGGCCAAGTTTGAAGCTTTGAAAGCTGCCATGAACGCTGTCGGCGTGACCGGCATGACCGTTACCCAGGTTATGGGCTGCGGCCTGCAGAAGGGCAGCGGCGAGAAATACCGTGGTGCTGAGGTCGACGCAACCCTGATTCCCAAGGTCAAGGTTGAAGTTGTTGTCAGCAAGATCCCGGTAGACAAGATCATCGACACCGCCACCAAGGTTCTGTACACCGGCCATATCGGTGATGGCAAGATCTTTGTTTACAATGTGGCCAAGGTGGTCAAGGTCCGCACCGGCGAAGTAAACTACGCCGCTTTGCAGGATGTTGAATAAATAGCTACCTATTATATAGGCAGTTGGCAAGCAGCTGCCTGTATCGGGTGACGAAAGCCTCCAATATCTTCCCATAATAGAAAAGTCCGGCGCACTGTGTGCAGCAGAGCGCCGGACTTTTTGCTATGTCTATTATGATTTGTGTTTCAGCATCTGTACCTTGAAGGCAATGATTTTATTGCCGTACTTGCTGGTGAAAATGGCACCCACGATCAGCATACCCAGCCCAATGCCCAGGCAGGCACCCTGGATGGCCTGCAGCACGGGCGAACCGGAAAAATCAAAGTGGTTCATGACCAGGTAGATCAGGACGGTGGCAATCGAGATCAGGTACATGTAATGGAACCGGTGGGTCACTTTTTCCATCACGTCATTGCTGTAGTCCGCAACCTTGCGGGCGGTCTCTTCGGTGGCACTTTTGGTTTCGGGGGTGTTCATTGCATCAGGCTTCCTTTCTCCGTCTAACAGTTCACGCAGCTCCACACCGTAAAAATCGGCAAGCTGGATGAGGGTGGGGAGGTCGGGCAGGTTGACACCGTTTTCCCAGCGGGAAACACTGCGGTTGGTCACGCACATGATTTCAGCCAGGTTTTCCTGGGTGAGCTGGCGCTCCTGGCGGAGCTGCTTCAAGAAAGTGCCGATTTTCTGTTGATCCATTGGATTCATCCTCCCTATAGCTGTATGATACCACAGCCAAAGCAAAAAACACCATGACACAGTGCGGGAACCGGGGCAAAAATGGCCGGACATGGGGCGTCGGGTTGGGAAGAGTATAGCATAAATGGGGGAAAGATTGAAGGCAATACCGCATAATTCTAAGTGCCGATACGGCGAGCGAGGTGCGGCAGATGCCAAGCCAAAAGCGCAGATAATACTGGATGTCTTATCGAGCATTTTGGCAACGCAGATGCCGTGCCGCAGCTGCCGGAGCGGTGCTTAAGCCGCAAGGCGGGAATTGTGCGGTGTTGCCTGAAGTTAGGAGGGAAAACAGTTAGGAGTTAGGAAGTAGGAGTTAGGAGTTGAATGGGGCGGGGCGAGTGGCAAATAAAAGAGCCCGGCGCGGGGCCGGGCGGAATAAGAGGGGGTTAAACGTTGAGTTTGACGGTGCGCTTGTAGACGAGAGCGGCGGCGAGGGCGCTGAGAAGCTCGGTGACCCAGAAAGCGTGCCACACGCCGACAGGTCCGAACAGGCGGCAGAGAATCCACGCAGCGGGGATCATGATGATGATGTAGCGGCACAGCGAGATGATGAGGGACTGGGTGCCCTTGCCCAGTGCTTCCAACGAGCCGGAGGCCGTGACCGAGAGGGTGGATACCAGGAAGCCCGCGCTGATGATGCGCAAAGCAACCTGACCGGCGGCGATGGTATCGGCATTGGTGGTGAACATGCCGATCAAAGCGGGGCTGCCCACCAGGCAGATGATGGTGCCGGCGGCCATGATGGCTGCGTTCATACCCATGGCGAGGTTGTAAATCTTTTTCACGCGGCCATGCTCCCCGGCGCCGTAATTATAGCTGATGAGGGGGCGCATGCCCTGCACAATGCCGCCCGCGGGCAGGTACAGGAAGGTTTGCAGCTTATAATAAATACCCAGAATGACCACATACCCCTGCGAGTAAGCGGCCAGCAGAGAGTTGAGGAAAGAAACCAACACCGAGGGCAGCGCCAGGTTGAGAATGGCGGGAACGCCGATGGAGTAAAGCTTGGCATCCAGCCGCCAGTCCGGCTTGATGCAGCTCAGCCGCAGCTGCACGGGAAAACGGTGGGTGCAGTAAATAATAAGGTAGACGCTTAAGGTGACGCACTGTCCGATGCCGGTTGCCAGCGCCGCGCCGGAGATACCCAGCATGGGAAAAGGCCCAAGGCCGAAGATGAGCACGGGGTCCAGAATGATGTTGGTGATGGAACCGCACAGCAGGGCGGCCATCGTTTCGTTCATGCGGCCAACGGCCTGGAACAGCTTTTCAAAGCAAAGTTCCGCCATGACGACCGGGGCAAAGAAGAACGCAATGCTGGAATACCGCACGCCGAGGGCAATGACGGCTTCATTGCCAGTGAAAAGCCGCAGAAAGCCGGGCATCATGGCGATGCAGACAACGGCAGCAATCAGGCCGTGCAGGATGGAAAAGACCAGACCGTGGGTGGCGGCAGTATCGGCACGGCAGCGGTCCCCCGCGCCGGAATACAGCGCGATCAGGGCGTTGATGCCGACGCCGAAGCCAATGGCAATGGCGTTGATCATGTTCTGCACCGGGTACACCAGCGAAAGCGCCGTCATGGCCTGCTCACTGATCTGGGCAACAAAAAAACTGTCCACAATGTTGTACAGCGCGTTCACTGTCATGGAAAGCACCATGGGCAGCGCCATGGAAACCAGCAGCGGGAAAATAGGCCGCTCTTTCATAAAAGTATCGTTCACGGGTAAAGCATAGCTCCTTTTTAGTTGGAATGCAGTGGAAATGGCGGGCAAAAACGGCACAAAAAAACCACACAACCACGCGTTAGCGCGGTTGTGTGGCGAAAAGTAGCAGTGCTGTAAAAATCCACACCGGGTTTTAATAGGTATAGAATAGCATACACGGTGCGGGGTGTCAAGGGGCGAGGCGGAATGTTTTTGCGCCAGGGACTTTGCAGGCGGGCGGGGGCGTGGTATAATCAAAATGTTCCAACATTATTATATAATAGGAGTGAAAAACGATGAGCAACACCGCACTGCATACCGATAAAGCCCCCGCCGCCATTGGCCCGTATTCCCAGGGCATCCAGGCAGGCAACACCATTTACGTTTCCGGCCAGATCCCCATTGACCCGGCTACCGGCGAATTTGCCGGGCAGGACATCAAGACCCAGACGCGCCAGAGCCTGACCAATATTTCCAACATTCTGGCCGCTGCAGGCGCAAGCATGGCTGATGTGGTAAAAACCACGGTGCTGCTGAACGATATTGCAGACTTTGCCGCCATGAACGAGGTGTACGCTGAGTTCTTTACCGAGCCGTACCCCGCCCGCGCCGCTTTCCAGGCAGCAGGCATCCCCAAAGGCGCACTGGTAGAGATCGAGTGCGTGGCCGTGAAGGGCTGATAACGAACCCGAAGCGACAAAATGCGCCCCTGCGAAAAAAACTGTGGGGAAATTTACGCTTTTGTATTGACAACAGCGTTTGTGCTGTGGTATAGTATTTGAGGTAAAAAAAGCAGCGTCCGGCAGTGTGCCGTCGTTCACCTTGCGGGCCAAAGGGCTCCGGGTCATACAAAGATCACGCAATGATTGCGTGCCAACTTCGTATTCAGGCGGCTGCTTTTAGGGGCAGCCGCTTTTTCATTTCAATCTTTCAAGACTTGTAACGGAGGTGTATTCCAATCGCGAGCAACAGCAATTCCAAGGAACTGGAAATCAATGAGCAGATCCGTGATAAGGAAGTCCGCCTGATTGGCGCGGACGGCCAGCAGAAGGGCGTTATGAGCCCCCGCGATGCGCTGAAAATGGCGCAGGCGCTGGATCTGGACCTGGTCAAGGTGGCTCCCCAGGCCAAGCCCCCTGTCTGCAAAATTCTCGATTACGGCAAGTACCGTTTTGAGATGCAGAAAAAGGAAAAGGAAGCCAAGAAAAACCAGAAAGTGATCGAGCTGAAGGAGATCCGCCTTTCGCTCAACATTGATACCAACGACTTTAACACCAAGGTCAACCAGGCCGCAAAGTTCTTGCAGCAGGGCCACAAGGTAAAGGTTTCCATCCGGTTCCGCGGCCGCGAAATGGCGCACACCAGTCTGGGTATTGATGTGGAGCAGCGCTTTGCACAGGCGCTGGAAGGCAAGGCTGTGGTTGATAAGCAGCCTAAGCTGGAAGGCCGCAGCATGATGATGTTCCTGTCCCCCAGCCCGACCAAGTAAATACTCTATCTTACGGAGGAAAAGAAAATGGCTAAAATGAAACTTAAGACCTGCTCCGGTGCCAAAAAGCGCTTTAAGATGACTGCTTCCGGCAAGATCAAGCGCAACGCTTCCAAGCGCCGTCACATCCTGACCAAGAAGACCACCAAGCTCACCCGCGGCCTGCGTATGCCCAAGTACGTTGACAAGACCAACGAGGCTACTGTCCGCAAGATGATGCCCTACGGCGGCTGATTCGGCTGAATCATTTTCTGACTTGACTTAATGTGACTGTGTAAAAGGAGATATTACCATGGCTCGTATTAAAGGCGCAACCATGACGCATAAGCGTCGCACCAAAACTTTGAAGCTGGCTAAGGGCTACTACGGCTCCAAGAGCAAGCATTTCCGTATGGCCAAACAGGCTGTGATGAAGTCTGGCAACTATGCTTTCGTTGGTCGTAAGCAGAAGAAGCGCCAGTTCCGCAACCTGTGGATCACCCGCATCAACAACGCTGTTCGTGCTCAGGGTATGAACTACTCCACCTTCATGAACGGCCTGAAGAAGGCCGGCGTCGAGCTGAACCGCAAGATGCTGTCTGAGATGGCCATCCACGATCCCGCCAGCTTCAACGCTCTGGTCGAGACCGCCAAGAAGGCGCTGTAAGAATCAGCTTTTTCAAAGACGCATGCGCCGCGCGCGCGTGCGTCATTTTGTTTATATGGAGATCATACGGGGGTGCCAGATGGAAACCATCACCAGCCGCGAAAACGCCAAAATCAAATATGCCTGCCGCCTGCGGGAAGAAGAAAAGCTCCGCACGGCGGATGGCCTGTTTTTTGCTGAGGGCCCCAAGCTCTGTCTGGAGCTGGCCCGCGGCTGTACCCTGCAAACCCTGTATGCCACCGAGAAGGCCCTGGCCCATACCCCAGAACTGGAAGCCTTTGCGGGCAAAACTGTGCTGGTAACAGAGCCGGTGGCACAAAAGCTTTCCGGAACCAAAACCAGCCAGGATGTGTTCGGCGTGTTTGAACACCCCGGCTGGCAGGCGGCAGATATTTTAGCAAAGGGACGCCGTATTCTGGCACTGGAAGCGGTGCAGGACCCCGGCAATGTGGGCACCCTGCTGCGCAGCGCGGCGGCCTTTGGCTTTGACGGTGTGCTGCTCTCCAAGGGGTGCGCGGCACCCTTTGCCCCCAAAACACTGCGGGCATCCATGGGGGCAGCCGGGCGGCTGCCGGTGGCCCCGGTGCAGGATCTGCCGCAGGCATTGCAGCAGCTGCGCGCACGCGGCGTGGTCTGCCTGGCCGCGGCGCTCTACCATTCCCGCCCGCTGGACGAAGCCCCGCAGAGCTACCCGGACGGCCTGTGCGCCGTGATCGGCAGTGAGGGACAGGGCTTGACGGACGCTGCCGTGCAGGCCTGCGATATGGCGGTGCGCATCCCGATGACGGACCTGGTGGAAAGCCTGAACGCCGGGGTTGCAGGCAGCGTCTTGCTTTGGCACTTCAGAGGTGTATAATAAGGTATGGACAGCACACTGTATTGGCTGTGGCTGGCCGAAGCGCTTGGGTCCGGCTGCCGCCTGGCGGGCAGACTTCTGGAAGAATACCCGGACCCGGCCGAACTGTATGGCCAGGTAAAAGCGAGCTGGAACCCGCCGGAATACCTGAGCGCAAAAGCCCGCGAATTTATGCAGGCGGTGGCCCCGGCCCAGATGGCGGGGCTGAAAAAGCGCTGCGATGATTTGAATATTTTTATCCTGACACCGGACAGCGCCGATTACCCCCAGCGGCTGCGGGACCTGCCCGACCTGCCGTTGGTGCTGTACGGCACCGGAAACCCTGCCTGCCTGAACGGGCGGCGGTATGTGGGCATGGTGGGCACCCGCCGCCCCACAAAGTATGGGCTTTCCGCCTGCCGGGATCTTTCGCTGACAATGGCGGAGCGGGGTGTGGTGATCGTGAGCGGGCTGGCCGAAGGGCTGGACGGCGCAGGCCACCGCGCGGCGGTGGAAGCCGGGCAGCAGACCGTTGCTTTTTTGGGCACGGCCATCAACAAGACCTTCCCAGCGGTGAACGTGACCCTGCGCACAGAGCTGGAAGCTCTGGGAGGTGCCGTGCTGAGCGAATACCCGCCGGATTATACGGGCAAAATGACAGGGACCTTTTTGGCCCGCAACCGGCTGATTGCCGGTTTGAGCGAGGCCCTCTGCGTGGCGGAAGCTCGCACCCGCAGCGGAACGCTGAACACGGTGAGCCATGCCGAAGAGTACGGCAGGCCGGTGTTTGCGGTACCTGGCAGCATTTACAGCCCCACCAGCGAGGGCACCAATGAGCTGCTGCGCACCGGCCGCGCCCGCGCCCTGTGCACGGCGGATGATGTGCTGGATACCCTGCACATTGCACCCGGCGGCACCGAGCTGGTGCAGGAGGGGGTTATGCTGGATGAGCTGACCCCCAACGCCCGCACCGTGCTGGCAGAACTGGGCCCTAAAGCGCAGACGGCAGATGACTTGGCCGCCTCAACGGGGCTTGCCGTGCAGGCTGTTCTGGCGGCGCTCATGGAGCTGGAATTTGCCGGCGCCGCCGTGGATAACGGCGGGGGCCGGTATACCGCGGCATAAGGGCAAGCGGCCCCAGCCGCAGCGGGCGGATATGGCCCGCATATATGATGACATTACGGAAAGTATCCGATTAAGATAGAACTTATACGCCAATTTGGGAGAAACAGATATGGCAAAGCAAACTGAACTGGAGCTGACTGCCCAGCAGGCAGCGCAGCCGGAAGAAACCCCGGCAAAAAAAACTGCCGCAAAAAAGACTGCAGCGAAAAAACCGGCAGCAAAAAAAGCAACCACGAAAAAGACAACGACCAAAACCAAGGCAGCTAAGGCAGAGGACGGCGAAACCGCAGCCGAAAAACCTGCCGCAAAGCGCACCACCAAAAAGACCGAAGCAAAGCCCGGCACCAAGCTGGTGATCGTGGAATCCCCGGCCAAGGCAAAGACCATTGGCAAATACCTGGGCCGCGGCTATACTGTAACGGCCAGCATGGGCCATATCCGGGACTTGCCCGCCAGCACGCTGGGCATTGATGTGGAACATGGCTATACCCCAAAGTATATTACCATCAAAGGCAAGACCGCGCTGGTCAAGGACCTGAAAGCCGAAGCGAAAAAAGCACAGACCGTCTATCTGGCAACCGACCCGGACCGTGAAGGCGAGGCGATCAGCTGGCATCTGGCCAATGTGCTGGGGCTGGACCCCACCGCCCCCAACCGCGTGACCTTTGACGAGATCACCAAAAAGGGCGTGCAGGAGGGTATGGCCCACCCGCGCACCATTGATATGGATCTGTTCAACGCCCAGCAGGCCCGGCGCGCGCTGGATCGCCTGGTGGGTTATAAGCTCAGCCCGTTTTTGTGGCATAAGGTGCGCCGCGGGCTTTCGGCTGGCCGCGTGCAGAGCGTGGCGGTGCGCATTATCCGCGACCGCGAGATCGAAATTGAAAACTTTAAGCCCGAAGAATACTGGAACATTGACGCCAACCTGAAGCCCCGCCAGAGCGGCTGTGCGTTCAACGCACGGCTGACAGCCCAGGCGGACGGCACCAAGCTGGTGGTGAAAAATAAAAAACAGGCGGATGCCATTCTGGCCGCGTTGGACGGCAAACCCTACACCGTGACCCGTGTGGATAAGGGCCAGCGCCGCCGCCAGCCGCAGCCACCGTTCATCACCTCCACCCTGCAGCAGGATGCCAGCCGCGCACTGGGGTTTTCGGCCACCCGCACCATGCGTGCCGCCCAGCGCCTGTATGAAGGTATGGAGGTGCACGGCTATGGCCAGATCGGTCTGATCACCTATATGCGTACCGACAGTCTGCGCATTGCGGACGAAGCCGCCGCAGCCGCTAAGACCTTTATCGGCAAGACCTGGGGCGAAAATTACGTCTGCAACAAAAAGCGCGTCTGGAAATCCCGCTCCGCCACAGCGGCGCAGGATGCCCACGAAGCCATCCGCCCCTCAATGCCGGAACTGACGCCGGACCAGGTGGAGGGCAGCATCTCCGGCGATGAAGCCAAGCTGTACCGCCTGATCTGGAGCCGCTTTATGGCATCCCAGATGGCAGACTGCCTGATGGATACCGTTTCGGCCAACATCACGGCGGGGGATTATATCTTCCGCGCATCGGGTTTCCATGTAACGTTTGACGGCTTTACCGCTTTGTATGAGGAAGCCACCGACGATAAGCAGAAAAAAGAAACCGCCCTGCCCCCGCTGGAAGTGAGCCAGGACCTGAAACTGAACAAGCTTTCGGCGGAGCAGAAATTCACCCAGCCGCCGCCGTACTATACTGAAGCAACGCTGATCCATGCGCTGGAAGAAAACGGTATTGGCCGCCCTTCCACCTATGCGCCGATCATTACCACCATTGTGGACCGCGGCTATGTGGAAAAGGAGCAGAAAAAGCTCAAAACCACCCCGCTGGGCCGCGCGGTGAACCAGGTCATGCTGGAACAGTTCCCCGATATCGTGGACCCGACATTCAGTGCCGATATGGAGAAAAAGCTGGACGTTGTGGAAGCCGGTAAGGCGGACTGGGTCAAAACAGTGGACGATTTCTACCAGGGCTTTGAAAAAAGCCTGGAAGCCGCCGAAAAGAACATGGAGGGCAAAAAGATCAAAGTGGAGGATATCCCCACCGACGAGATCTGCGAAAAATGCGGCCGCCCCATGGTGATCAAAAGCGGGCGGTACGGCAAGTTTGTGGCGTGTTCCGGCTTTCCGGAGTGCCGCAACGCCCACCCCATTGTAAAGGATACCGGCGGCCTGTGCCCGCTGTGCGGCGGTCATATGCTGCTGCGCAAAAGCGCCAAGGGCCGCGTGTATTACGGCTGCAGCAACTACCCCACCTGCAACTTTATGACATGGGATGAACCCGTGCCGGAAACCTGCCCCCACTGCGGCAAAACGCTGTTCAAGCGCCGCGGCCAGCTGTACTGCGCCAAAGAGGGCTGCGGGTTTGTGAAGAATATCGAAAAGACAAAAGCGGAGAAATAACGCATGCAAATCAAAATCATCGGTGCCGGGCTGGCCGGGTGCGAAGCCGCCCTTTGGCTGGCGGACCACGGCGTGCAGGTGGACCTGTACGAGCAAAAGCCGGTCAAGTTTTCGCCAGCGCACAAAAGTGCAGGCTTTGCGGAGCTGATCTGCTCCAACTCCCTCAAGGCGGAACGGCCGGATTCGGCTTCCGGCCTGCTCAAAATTGAAATGCGCATGATGGGGTCCCACCTGCTGGATGCTGCCGAGACCGCCCGCGTGGCGGCTGGCGGTGCACTGGCGGTGGACCGTGATGTGTTTTCCACCGCCGTGACGGAAATGGTGGAAAAGAACGCGGACATTACCGTTCACCGCGAGGAAGTGACCGCGCTGGACGAAAGCGTTCCGGTGCTGGTGGCTTCCGGCCCGCTGACCGAGGGTGCGCTGGCGGAGCAGATTGCCGCGCTGACCGGCAGCCACCGGCTGAGCTTTTTTGACGCCGTGGCTCCCATTGTGAGCGCCGAAAGCCTGGATATGGAAAAGATCTTTGCGGCGTCCCGCTACGGGCGCGGTGAAGCCGATTACCTGAACTGCCCATTCAACAAATTGGAATATGAAACGTTTTATAACGAATTGTTGAACGCAGAGCGTGCCCCTCTGCATGACTTTGATGGGGAGCTGACGGTGTACGAAGGCTGTATGCCTATTGAGGTGATGGCGAGCCGCGGGGCGGATACCATGCGCTATGGCCCGCTGCGCCCGGTGGGCCTGCGGGACCCGCGCACCGGCCACCGCCCCTGGGCCAACGTACAGCTGCGCGCCGAAAACACCGCCCGCACGCTGTACAATATCGTTGGTTTCCAGACCAATTTGAAATGGGGCGAGCAGAAGCGCGTTTTTTCGATGATTCCCGGCCTGGAACATGCAGAGTTCATCCGCTATGGCGTGATGCACCGCAATACCTTTTTGGAAAGCCCGGCGGTGCTGACCAAGGGGCTCTACCTGAAAGAGCACCCCAACGTGTTTTTTGCCGGGCAGATCACCGGGTTTGAGGGCTATATGGAAAGCGCGGCTTCCGGCCTGCTGGCAGCGCGCAATTTGTACGCCCGTTTGCAGGGCAGAGAGCTGCCGCCCCCGCCGACCACAACGATGTGTGGCGCACTGATCGATTATATCACCACCCCCAACAAGGACTTCCAGCCCATGGGTGCCAACATGGGCATTCTGCCGCGCACCGAGGAGATTGACACCATCCGGGATAAGCGCGAACGGTATATGGCACTTTCTGATGCTGCACAGGCCGCCATGCGGGCATGGGCAGCCGAAGCGGAACACTGAGGTGGATTATGAAAATTTTACTGGACGCAATGGGTGGCGATAACGCCCCGAAATCGACCGTACAGGGCGCAGCCGATGCGGTAAAAGAGTTTGGTGATGGCATGACCCTGGCCCTGCTGGGTGATGAAGCCAAGATCAAGGCCGCTGCCCAGGAGCTTGGCGTGGACCTGACCCCCTTTGAGCTGATTCACTGCACCGAGGATGTGGATATGCACGATGACCCGGTCAAGGCCGTGCGCCACAAAACGGATTCCAGCCTGGTCAAAGGCCTGACGATGCTGAAAAACGGCGAGGCGGATGCCTTTGTTTCCGCCGGTTCCACCGGCGCGCTGCATGTGGGCACCAGTTTGATCGTGCGCACCGTCAAGGGGGTCAAGCGCCCGGCGCTGGCCACCTGCATGCCGGGCAAAAAACAGCCGTTTTTGCTGCTGGACTGCGGCGCAAACGCCGAATGCCGTGCCGAGATGCTGAATGCCTTTGGCACCATGGGCAGCGTGTACATGAATAAGGTCATGGGCCGCAAGGACCCCGCCGTCGCGCTGGTGAACAACGGCGCCGAGGACACCAAGGGCACCCCGATGTACCGCGAAGCCCACGGCCTGCTGAAAGCAAACCCGGCCATCCGCTTTGTGGGCAACATTGAGCCGCGTGATATTATGGCTGGTGAGGTGGACGTTATCGTCTGCGACGGCTTTGTGGGCAATGTGGTGCTGAAGCTGACCGAGGGTGTGGCAGGTACTTTGCTGGGCATGCTGAAAGACATCTTTATGCAGAGCATTGTGACCAAGCTGTGCTACCTTGGCGTAAAAGGCGGGCTGCGCAATCTGAAGCACATGATGGACTCTGAGGAGATCGGCGGCGCACCGCTGCTGGGCGCGGCAAAGCCGGTCATCAAGGCACACGGTTCCAGCAAGGCCAAGGGCATCAAGAACGCCATCCGCCAGGCAAAGCTGTGCGTTGCCAATGACCTGTGCGGCACCATGCAGAGCGCCCTGGCCGAAGTAGCCGCCAAGGCCGCAGCAGAAAAGACAGACGCGGAATAAAACGGCATATCGTGCGAAAATTGAAATATTATGCCCGCCCATTGGAAATGGCCGGTACCAAAATATAGGCAGCGGGCGCACAATGTGCGCCCCTACGGGATAGCCGCAAAACCAAAGCCCATTGCAGGGGCGGGCATTGCCCGCCCGGCCTGCAAAATATCCCGATATACAATCGCAAAACAGAGAGAACGAAAGGTAAGGCAATCTTATGACCACGCGTACCCCTGAGGAATTGGAAGAAAAGCTGCATTACCATTTTAAGAATAAAGAACTGCTCATCACGGCGCTGACCCACAGCTCTTACGCCAACGAGAGCAAAACTCCTACGCTGTATAACGAGCGGCTGGAATTTTTGGGCGACAGTGTGCTGTCCGTTGTGGTGGCAAACTATCTGTTCCACCATTCCACCCGCCCGGAGGGCGAACTGTCCCGCATGCGCGCTTCGCTGGTCAGCGAGGACGCGCTGTTCCAGTTTGCGCAGGAGATCGACCTGGGCTCTTACCTGCGGCTGGGCCGCGGCGAGGAGCTGGGCGGCGGGCGTTGCCGCCCCAGCGTGGTTTCGGATGCGTTTGAAGCCACCATTGCCGCTTTGTTCCTGGACGGCGGCATTGAGACCGCCCGCAACTTTATCCTGCCGTTCATCACGGAGGGCAAAACTGCCGAGGATGACCACAAGACCGCCCTGCAGGAAGTGGTGCAGAAACACCCGGACGACCGCCTGACCTACACCGTGACAGGGGAATCCGGCCCGGCGCATGATAAGCGGTTCCAGGTTACTGTGGCGCTGAACGGCAAGGCGTTGGCTGTGGGCGAAGGCCGCAGCAAAAAGGCTGCGGAACAGCAGGCTGCCAAAGCGGCGCTGACCAAGCTGGAACAGCAGGCATAAAAAGGGGCATCTATGCGCTTAAAAGAACTTGAGATACAGGGCTTCAAGTCCTTCCCGGATAAAACGCGGATCACCATTGGCGAAGGCATTACCGGTGTTGTGGGGCCGAACGGCTCCGGCAAAAGCAACATTTCGGATTCCATCCGGTGGGTTCTGGGCGAAACCAGCTCCAAACAGCTGCGCGGTGCGGGCAAGATGGAGGACGTTATTTTTGGCGGCACCCAGACCCGCGGCGCAATGGGCTATGCGGCGGTATCGCTGACCATTGATAACTCCGATCATGGGCTGGAAATGGACGCGGACGAAGTAACCATTGGCCGCCGCTATTACCGCAGCGGGGAGAGCGAGTATACCATCAACGGCCAGAGCGTGCGCTTAAAAGATGTGTACGAGCTGCTGCTGGATACCGGCCTTGGGCGCGATGGCTATGCCATTGTGGGTCAGGGGCGCATTGCGGAGATCGTTGGTGCAAAATCCACCGAGCGGCGCGAGATTTTTGAGGAAGCATCTGGCATTGCCAAATACCGCTACCGCAAAAATGAAGCCGAACGCCGCCTGGCCGCGGCGGAGGGCAATCTGGAACGCCTGCGGGATATTCTGGGGGAGCTGGAAAAGCGGGTTGGACCCCTGAAACGCGACAGCGAAAAGGCGGAGCAGTTCCTGGCATATTCCGAGACCCGCAAGGGGCTGGAAATTACCCTGTGGGTGGATTCAATCCGCCGCGCACAGGATACGGTGCGGGACCAGCAGCGCAAGTATGAGGCGGCGGAAAGCGACTATGCACGCATTTCCCGCCAGCTGGATGAATTTGACACCCGCACCGAAGCCCTGCGCGCCGAAGCCCAGCAGCTGATGCTGCAGGTGGAGGAAGCGAACGCTGAGATCCGCACCATTACCGAGCAGAACGCCGGGAGCGAAAGCCAGCTGGCAGTTTTGCAGAACGAAACCGAACACGCGAACGAGCAGATCCGCAGCGCCAGCGATGAGCTGACCCGCGCCGGGGAAGGCGCAAAGGGGATTGCGCAGGAAGCGGACGAGCACAAAGCGGAAATCACCCAGCTGCAAACCGTGCTGCAAAATCTGGATGCCGAGGCGGACAAGCTGCGCCAGCAGCTGAACACGCTGGAACAGCAGGCGCTGCAAAGCGGTGAGCGGCGGGAGATCGTGAGCGCCGCCATGGCCCGCATGCAGCAGAATGCCACTGCCCTGCAGGTGCGGGGTGCGGGGCTGCAATCCGCCGTGGAAGCGGCCCGCGCCCAGCTGAACGGCCTGAAAAACCAGGAAGCCGCCGCGGGTGACGTGGCACAAAAACTGACCGAGGAACGGGAAGCCGCGGCCGAGCACCTGAAAGAGTGCGAGGAAGCCGTGACCCGCAACGATAACATCCGCTCCGGCTTAAAGCTCAAGCTGGAAAGCCGTCGCCGCCAGCAGGCCGAGGCAGCCGAAGCATTGCAGAAGGCCGCAGCGGATAAAAACAACACCTCCCAGCGCATCCGCATTCTGGAGGATCTGGAGCGCAACATGGACGGCTATCAGCAGAGCGTAAAAGCCGTCATGCGCGCCGCGGGCGGTGGGCGGCTGCGGGGCATCATCGGCCCGGTGGCCGGTATCCTGAGCGTGCGCAAGGGGTACGAAATCGCGATTGAAACGGCACTTGGCTTTGCGCTGCAGAACATTGTGGTGCAGGACCAAGGCTGCGCCCGCGCGGCCATCACCTTTTTGAAGGAAGAACGCGCCGGACGCGCAACCTTCCTGCCGCTGGATACCGTGCAGGGCAGCCGATTCAATGGCCGCCTGACCGGCACGGCGGAGGTGGCCGCCGACCTGGTGGAGACCGCCCCCCAGTACCAGCATATTATTGATAACCTGCTGGGCCGCATTATTGTGGTGGAGGATCTGGGCGAAGCGTCGGTGGTGGCCAAAAATCTTGGCTACCGCAACCGCATTGTCACAATGGACGGCCAGGTCATCAACGCAGGCGGTTCCTTTACCGGCGGTTCCACCGCGCGCAGCGTGGGTGTGTTCAGCCGCAAGCAGGAGCTGGACGAACTGCGTGCCAAGGTGCTGAAACTGGACGAGCGCCGCGCAGCAGCCGAAAAGGAAGCCGCCGCCCGCAAAGCGGAGGTGGATAACCTGACCGCCCAGCTGGCCGGTGCCGAGAGCGAGGGCATGACCGCCGCTGCGGCCCGCCTGAAAGCCGAGATGGAGCTGGATCAGCTGAACACCGCGCTGGAAGAGGGCAAGAATGCTGCCGCCCACCGCGGGCAGGAGATCGCCGCGCTGGAACAGCAGCTGCGGGAGAACACTGCGGCCGCCGCCCAGGCAGAAAACGCCCGCAAACAGGCGGAAGCCGAGATTGAAACGCACCGCAAAGAGCTGGAAAGCCTGGGCGCTTCCACCAGCGATGTGACCCGCCAGCGGGAGGAAGCATCGCAGAAACTTTCGGATAACCGAATGCAGAAGCTGCGCACCGAGAAGGACCTGAGCCTGCACGAAGCAGCGCTGGAAACCCTGAAAGGCCGCAGCGGCGAAGCCGAAGCCCGCGTGCGGGAACTGCAGGCCAATGTGGCCGCCGCCAAAGAGCGCATTGCCGCCAATGAGCTGCGTTCCAATGAAATCAAGCGAGCCAGCGAAGAAAACAAACAGAAGATCACCGCGGCGGAGGAAACCATCCGCAAGGCTAATGCCGAGCGCATGGAAAAGGAAGCCGCTGTGACCCGCCTGACCCAGGAAAACCGCACCCTGACCGATGAGCGCGAGCGGATGAGCGGCGAGATGGCCCGCCTGGCCGAGCGCAAGACCGCGGCGGAAACTGAGCTGAACACCACTGCATCCAAGCTGTGGGAGGAATACCAGCTGACCGAAGCCGAGGCGGAAAAGCTCTGTGTACCCTTTGCCAATGTGGCAGACCTGCGCCGCCAGGTGGCCGAAGTGCGCGGCAAGATCCGCGCGCTGGGCAACGTGAATGTGGGCGCGATCGAAGAGTACAAGGAAGTTAAAGAACGGTACGACTTCATGAAAGCACAGGTCACCGATGTGGAGAAATCCCGCGCGGAGCTGAACCGAATGATTGCCGAGCTGTGCAGCGAAATGCAGGAAATGTTCACCGCCAGCTTTAAGGAGATCAACCGCAACTTCGGTGCGATCTTCCGCGAGCTGTTCGGCGGCGGTTCGGCGAGGCTCTATCTTTCGGATGAGAACGATGTGCTGAACTCCGGCATTGAAATTCAGGTTTCGCCCCCCGGCAAGGTCATCAAAAACCTGTCGGCTCTGTCCGGCGGCGAACAGGCGCTGGTGGCCATCAGCATTTATTTTGCCATTCTGGCCGTCAACCCGTCGCCGTTCTGCATTCTGGACGAAATTGAAGCTGCACTGGACGATGTGAACGTTACGCGCTATGCGCAGTATCTGCGCCGCATGACCGAACGCACCCAGTTCATCGTTATCACCCACCGCCGCGGCACCATGGAAGCAGCTGATGTGCTGTACGGCGTGACCATGCAGGAGGATGGTGTTTCCAAGATCCTGCGCCTTGACCTTGAAAACGTTTCCGCTGATCTGATCAGTTAATTCAAAGGAGGAACCGCCATGGGATTCTTCGATATTTTTAAGAAAAAGAAGAAAATGAGCGATGGCCTGGAAAAAACCAGAACGGACTTTTTCCAGAACATCGTCAACACCTTGACCAGCTCTGTTATTGATGATGACCTGTATAATGATTTGGAAGAGCAGCTGATTCTGGCCGATGTCGGCCCCAGCTGCGCGGTGCGTTTGGTGGACGAGCTGCGCGACGAGGTGGAGATCAACGGCCTGCATACCGGCCAGGAAGCGCTGGATGCCCTGCGCGATATCATCCGCCGCGAGGTAAGCCCCAAAACTGACCTGGACCTGAGCGGCAAACCGGCGGTTATTCTGGTTGTGGGCGTGAACGGCGTGGGCAAAACCACCACCATTGCCAAGCTGGCTTATCTGTACAAGGATCTGGGCAAGCGGGTCATGCTGGCGGCAGGCGATACCTTCCGCGCAGCGGCCAGCGAACAGCTGGAAACCTGGGCCGACCGTGCCGGGGTGCCGCTGGTCAAGGCGGGCGAGGGCGCTGACCCCGCAGCCGTGATTTTTGATGCGGTCAAATCCGCCACGGCCCGCGGCTATGATATGGTCATTGCCGATACCGCAGGCCGCCTGCACAACAAAAAGGGCCTGATGGACGAACTGGCAAAGATCAGCCGCAGCGTGAAAAAGGCCAGCCCGGATGCCAGCCTGGAAGTGCTGCTGGTGCTGGATGCCATTACCGGCCAGAACGCCATCAGCCAGGCGCAGGAGTTCTGCCGCGCCGCCGGTGCCACCGGCGTTGTGCTGACCAAGCTGGACGGCACCCCCAAGGGTGGCTGCATCATCGGTGTGCACGAAAAGCTGGGCCTGCCCATCCGTTTTGTGGGCGTGGGGGAAAAGATCGACGACCTGATCTTCTTCTCCGCCACCGATTTTGCCGAAGCCCTGTTGCCGGAGGTTCCGCAGCATAAAAAAGAGGAAACGGAGCAGGCAGGGGAGGAACAGGCATGATCGTTTGTGCAGCCACCAACAATGCGGGCAAGCTGAAAGAGCTGCGCCGCATCCTGACCCGCTGCGGCCACGAGGTAAAAAGCCTGCGGGAACTGGGTGTAACCCTGGACCCGGAGGAGACCGGAACCACCTTTGCGGAAAACGCAAAGATTAAGGCCGAAGCCTTTTGCAAGGCAACCGGCCTGCCCACCGTGGCGGATGATTCCGGCCTGTGCGTGGATGCCCTGAACGGGGCACCCGGCGTGTACAGCGCACGCTATGCGGGTGAGCACGGCAACGATGCCGCCAACAACGAAAAGCTGATGGCAGAGATGCAGAATGTGCCGGTGGGACAGCGCGCCGCCAAGTTCGTTTCGGCGGTCTGCCTGATCCTGCCGGATGGGCGGGAGCTGGTTGTGACCGGCGAATGCCCCGGCAGTGTGGCCCTGACCCCGGCGGGCGATAACGGTTTTGGGTATGACCCGCTGTTTGTCCCCGATGCCGTCGGCCTGCCCGGCGGCGGCACGGTACCCAACACTGCACACCGCACCTATGCCGAGCTGGCCGATGCCGAAAAAGACGCCATCAGCCACCGCGGCCGCGCCATGGAAAAGCTGGAAGCCGAGCTCGCCGCATTTTTGGGCGAATGAGCCGCAGAGAAAAACTGAATAGAACGATTTGATTTTGACTGAACAATAAGGAGCGAACAATGTCTTTGACAAGCAAACAGCGCGCCGCACTGCGCGGCATGGCCAACACCATGGAGCCGGTTTTTCAGATCGGCAAGGGCGAAATTGATGAAACGCTGATCAAGGGCGTGGATGACTGCATCAAAGCCCGCGAGCTGATCAAGCTGAAGGTGCTGGAAAACAGCGAGTATGATGCCCGCGAGGCTGCCGACATCCTGTGCGAAGCCATCCATGCAGAGTGCGTGCAGGTGATTGGCCGCAAGTTTGTGCTGTTCCGCAAAAAGCCGAAGGAATCTGCTTATGCGGAACTGCTGAAAAAGTAAGATGAAAGCACTGCTATTTGGCGGCACATTTGACCCGCCCCACGCCGGGCACATGAACAACCTGCGGGCCGCCATGCAGGCGGTGCAGCCGGATGTGGTGCTGGTTATGCCGGCGGGCATCCCACCCCACAAGCACGCCAGCGCAACGCCGGGCGAACTGCGCCTTGCCATGTGCGAATGCTTTAAGGCGCTTGGCCCCCAGGTGCAGGTGAGCCAGTGGGAAGTGGACCGCGCGGGCCGCAGCTATACCTATAATACCGTCAGCATGCTGCAGGAAAAGTATCCCGGCGCTCAGCTGTATATGACAATTGGCAGCGATATGCTGGAAACATTTGATGAATGGTACCGCTGGCGGGAAATTTTGGCTATGGTCACCCTGGTGGTGCAAAGCCGGGAACCCGGCGATGGCGACGCTCTGCGTGCAGCAGCCCAAAAGCTGGAAGAAGCAGGCGGGAAGATCATGTTTGCGGATGCCCCGGTGCTGGAGTGTGCCTCCAGCGATATCCGCGCAGGAAAGTATCCCCCTGCCCGGCTGAAGGAGCTGCTGCCCCCGCCGGTGGCGGATGTGATACACCGGAACGGGCTGTACGGCAAGCTGATTTGAAGCCATAGATAGGGTACAATAAAATAGGGAAAGGATGCGGATCTTGATGACAGTGGACGAAGCAAAAGCGCTGGTAAAAAGCCGTTTGAGCGAAAAGCGTTACAAGCACACCATAAATGTAAAAAAAATGGCAGTCAAGCTGGCAAAACGCTATGGCGCGGATGAGGAAAAGGCCGCATTAGCGGCACTTTTGCACGACAGCGCGAAAGAACTGCCCAAGGCAGAGATGTTGCAGATTTTTGCTGACAATGCTATAATAGCTAAAAATGCCGCCAAGCGCCCTGCGCCGGTGTGGCATGGGTACGCAGCCTCGGTTTTGTGCCAGACACAGTGGGGTGTGACGGACCCGGAAATTTTATCTGCCATTGAGTGTCATACCACCGGCAAACAGAACATGAGCCTGTTGGATAAGATTATTTACATGGCGGATATGACCAGTGCCGAACGGGATTACCCCGGTGTGGAGGCGCTGCGTGCCGAGGAAATGCAGAACCTGGACCTGGCGCTGTGCCATGCACTGGAACAAAGCATTGCCTTTGTTCGCGAAAAAGGCAACCCACTGGACCCCGACACCGTTGCCGCACTGGATGATGCCCGCGCGGCCTGCACCCGATAAAGGGGCAGGCACTGCCTTTTGCGGGTGTGCCGTAACCGAATAAGATGAAAGACCAGTTCCCATCGTTTGAATAAAAGGGAGGAACGTTATGAGCGAGATCCGCAGGGTAAACACCGGCGATGCGCCGCGCAATGTCTACCATGCTGGTGACGCGCCGCGCACGGTGAACACCGGGCGTACTGTGAAAACAGGCAGTGCGCTGAATCAGGATGAGTACGAAGCTGCCCGCCGCCGTGCACAGCAGCTTGCCGCCAATAACACCCGCCGCACCCGCAGCTTTAACCGTGTGCAGCAAACCGATGTTGACCGCTACCGCGCCGCCCAGCAGAAAGAGCAGGAAGCCCGCGCCGCTGCTGCCCAGCAGCAGGCCCAGGAAGCCCACGCTGCCCGCGAAGCTGCCGCGCGCCAGCAGGCCCAGGCCGCTGCCCAGAGCGAGCAGCCCCTGACCCGCGCCCAGCGCCAGGCGTTGGAGCTGCAGCGCCGCGCCCGCAGCCAGAGCGCACAGGGGGCCACCCGCACCCAGGTGCGCCGGCTGGACCTGAACGAAACCAAAGGCAGCCGCGCACATTATGATATGAACGCGGATGCAGAGTATCAGGCGCGTGTGGCCCGCCGCGCTGCCCAAACGGCAGCCCAGCCCGCTGCACCCCAGGCCGCGCCGCAGCAGGAGGACACCGTTATGCAGGCTTCACGCAGCGCCGGGAAACCGGCAGCCGGAAGCGGAAAATCCGCCGCAGGCAAGAGCGGCAGCAAATCTGCCGCAGGCGGCGGTGGCAAACCGCCCAAGGGCGGCAGCCGCAAAGGCAAAGGCGGCGCAGGCCCCTATGGCCCGAACGGCAAGAAAAAGAAAAAAGGCGGCTGGTGGAAGGTGTTACTGGGCACCCTGCTGGCCATCGCTGTGATCTTTTTTGGCACGGTCGTCTTTATCATGCACGCCATTGCACCGTCGGCGGGGTCCATCAGCCTGAACCAGCTGATCAACACCCCCAAAGAGTATGCGGGCAAAGAGTTCAACCTGCTGGTGGTGGGCATTGACCGCTCCACCGAGACCGGGCAGGAAACCGATTCGCAGGTAGATGACGGCATGACCGACATGATTTTGTACCTGCACTTCAACAATGAGACCGGCCAGGTCAAGATGCTGCAGATCCCGCGCAACATCTTTGTTACCACGGATGCCAGCTTCTCCGGCAATTATCAGATCAACGCCATTGCCAAAACGCAGGGCTCCAACGGCGGCAACAACATCAGCGCGCTGGCCGATGAGATCTATAACATTTTTGGCCTGCATGTGGACGGCTACCTGTCCGTTCGGCTGGAAGCGCTGACCCAGATCATTGATACCTTCGGCGGCATTCAGGTGTATGTGCCGCAGGATATGGATTACGGCGGCAGCCACCTGAGCCAGGGCTACCAGACCATGGACGGCGCGGCGGCAGAGTTCTTCCTGCGCACCCGCCACATTTATGCAGACTCTGACCTGGGCCGCCTGCGGATGCAGCGGTACTTCTATGCGGCGCTGTTCGCCCGTATGCGCAGCATGACGGTATGGGATATCGCCAAGCTGCTGCCGGTCATCACCAGCCAGATGGAAACCGACCTGAGCGCAACCGAGCTTGTCAGCGTGGCGGTCAGTATGCTGAAAATTTCCAGCTCCAACATTATGTTCTGCCAGGCTCCCGTGTATATGGGTCAGGCCATCAGCTATAACGGCAACAGTACCGTTGTGGTGGCAAGGCAGGAAACGGCAGACCTGCTGAACGAGTATTTCCGCGAGAATACCGGCCCGGTGGATGCCAGCCAGCTGAACATTGCAGGGGATGACGGCCTGTTTGATTTGAGCGGTCTGACGGCATCTGACCCCAGTGTGCAGTTTATGGGAACCCTGAACGAGGAAATTTCCAACGCACAGCAGACAAACAACATTGACGGTTCGGCCACAACGGATGTTTATGATACCGCAACCCCGGCGCCGGATGACAGCACGGACGGGGACAGCACCGATGGTGACAGCACCCCGTCAGAATGATAGATCCTGCAACAAAGGAGAATTGAATGGAAAGCAAAGAACTTGCCATCCGTCTGGCCCGCGCGCTGGACGCGAAAAAAGGCTATAATATCCGCATCCTGCATGTGGAAAACCTGACCACGGTAACGGATTATTTCGTGATCGCAACCGGCAATTCCACCACCCATGTGGGCGCGCTGGCAGACGAGGCGGACTTCCAGCTGGGCCGCGCAGGCGTGAACGTGCTGCGCACCGAAGGCCATGACGGCAACCGCTGGGTGCTGCTGGATTACGGCAGCGTAATTGTGCATGTATTTACGCCGGAAGCCCATGACTTCTATGACCTGGAGCACCTGTGGGCTGACGCCAAGGAGCTGCCCGCCGAAGAGTGGGAAGAAAAGCCGGAAGAGCAGGCGTAAACATGGATGCTGGATGGCTCCCCTTGAGGGGAGCTGGCACCCCGAAAGAACATAAAATACAGGGGTGCGTGACGCCGAACCACCACTCACCGGCTGCGCCGGAGCTCCCCTCCAGGGGAGCCGATGCGGAGCGCAAAAGCACAGTACGCACAAATTTCTGTGGGGAGAGAAGCTTTATGAAATATGATTTCAAGGCCGTTGAGGCCAAATGGCAAAAGGTATGGCAGGATGAACACACCTTCCATGCTGAGATCGACCATTCCAAACCCAAGTTCTATGCACTGGTAGAATTCCCGTACCCGTCTGCGGCCGGCCTGCATGTTGGCCACCCCCGCAGCTATACCGCGCTGGATATTGTGGCACGCAAAAAGCGTCAGTGCGGCTATAATGTCCTGTACCCTATGGGCTGGGATGCTTTTGGTCTGCCGACCGAGAACTATGCCCTGAAAAACCACATCAACCCGGAAATCGTGACCGCCAAGAACGTGGCCCGCTTCAAGAGCCAGCTGCAGGCACTGGGCCTGAGCTTTGACTGGGACCGCGAGATCAACACCACTGACCCCGAATACTACAAGTGGACCCAGTGGATCTTCCTGCAGCTGTACAAGCACGGTCTGGCTTATAAAAAGGCTACCACCGTCAACTACTGCACCGGCTGCAAGGTCGTTCTGGCCAACGAGGAAGTTGTAAACGGCGTGTGCGAGCGCTGCGGCAGCCCCGTTGTGCAGCGCGTGAAGAGCCAGTGGATGCTGAAGATCACCGCTTACGCGGACCGCCTGATCGATGACCTGGACCAGGTGGATTATATCGACCGTGTCAAGACCCAGCAGCGCAACTGGATCGGCCGCAGCCATGGCGCTGAGGTCAACTTTGAAACCTCTGCCGGTGATACCCTGACCGTTTATACCACCCGCGCGGATACCTTGTTCGGCGTTACCTACATGGTCATCTCCCCGGAGCATGCCTACATCAAAAAGTGGATCGATGCCGGGCTGATCAAGAACGTGGATGCCGTAAAGGCATACCAGGATGAAGCCGCCCGCAAGAGCGACTTTGAGCGTACCGAGCTGAACAAGGAAAAGACCGGCGTTAAGATCGAGGGCGTGACCGCCATTGACCCCGTCAACGGCGCAGAGGTGCCCATCTTTATCTCTGACTATGTTCTGGCAACTTACGGCACCGGTGCTATCATGGCCGTGCCTGCCCACGACAGCCGCGACTGGGAGTTCGCCAAGAAGTTCGGCCTGCCCATCATTGAGGTCGTCAAGGGCAATACCCCGGCCAACCTGGATGAGGCTGCCTTTACCGATGTTGCCACCGGCACGCTGGTCAACTCCGGCTTCCTGACCGGTTTGTCCGTTGAAGATGCCAAGGAAAAGATGTATGCCTGGCTGGAAGAAAACCACAAGGGCTGCAAGAAGGTCAACTTCAAGCTGCGTGACTGGGTATTCAGCCGCCAGCGTTACTGGGGCGAGCCCATCCCCATGGTGCACTGCGAAAAGTGCGGCTGGCAGCCCATCCCCGAAAGCGAGCTGCCGCTGCGCCTGCCGGAAATTACCGACTTTGAGCCGGGCCCGGACGGCGAAAGCCCGCTGGCCCGCCACACCGAGTGGATCAAGACCACCTGCCCGTGCTGCGGCGGCCCCGCTACCCGTGAAACCGATACCATGCCCCAGTGGGCCGGTTCTTCCTGGTACTTCCTGCGCTATATGGACCCCCACAACAAGGATGCCATCGCCAGCAAGGAAGCCCTGAATTACTGGAGCCCGGTGGACTGGTACAACGGCGGCATGGAGCACACCACCCTGCATCTGCTGTACAGCCGTTTCTGGCACAAATTCCTGTATGATATCGGCGTAGTGCCCAAGCCAGAACCGTACCAGAAGCGTACCTCCCACGGCATGATCCTGGGCCTGAACCCTCATGCCTTTGAAAACCAGCCCGATGCCGAGCGCAAGCGCCTGCTGGCCGAGTACGGCAGCGAAAAGGCTGCCCGCGAAGCTCTGGTCGAGAAGTACGGCGAAATGGCCGAGCACCCGATCGTCAAGATGTCCAAATCCCTGGGCAACGTTGTCAACCCGGACGATGTGGTGAACGAGTACGGCGCTGACACCCTGCGCCTGTACGAGATGTTCATTGGCGACTTTGAGAAAGCCGCTCCCTGGAACACCAACTCCATCAAGGGCTGCAAGCGCTTCCTGGACCGCATCTGGGCACTGAGCGAAAAGCAGGTGGAGGGCGAAGGCTACCGCCCGAAGCTGGAAGCTTTGATCAACCGCACCATTAAGAAGGTGGGCGAGGACATTGACGCCCTGAAGGCCAATACTGCCATTGCCCAGCTGATGATTTTGGTGAATGCCCTGTACGATGAGGGCGGTGCAACTCGTGCAGAGTACGAAGTGCTGCTGCAGCTGCTGAACCCGTTTGTTCCCCATATGACCGAGGAACTGTGGCAGCAGATGGGCCACACCGACACCCTGGCTTACCACGAGTGGCCGAAGTATGACGAAGCCAAATGCGTGGAGCAGACCATTGAGATTGCTGTTCAGGTGAACGGCAAGGTCAAGGCCCGCCTGAACGTTGCCGCTAACATTGAAAGCGCTGACGCCATTGCCGCTGCAAAGGCTGACCCCGCTGTGGCCGAAGCCATTGCAGGCAAGACCATTGCCAAGGAAATTTACGTCAAGGGCCGCCTGGTCAACATCGCCGTTAAGGGCTGATCGTTCCCCGTGGCGCGCCAGACATTACAACCTGATACCACCCGGCAAGCCTCCGCACAAGCGGGGGCTTTGCCCGTATCGGGACAAATTTGGAACAACCTGTGCGGGCTGGCCCGCAGCAAAACGCTGTGGGGTGTGCTGCTGCTGGCAGTTTTGTGGGGGTACGGCTACGCCATGAACACCCCTGCCGTGGATATGGACGACCTTGCCATTGCCACCTACCAGCAGGGCGGAGAATTTTTGCGCCAGGGCCGCATTACCGTGTGGCTGCTGCAGGCGCTGACCGGAATCATGACCTACCAGCGCTTTTGGCCGGAGCTGTTTTTTGCCCTCAGCCTGGTGTTGGCGGGCATTCTGCTGGCCGCGGTGCTGTACACGGCGGCACGGCGGCAGGCAAAACAGCCGGGGGCGCAGCTGCTGGCGGCAGGGCTGCTGCTGTGGCCCTACCATGGCGAAATTTTGATGTATTCCAACCAGTGTGGCGTTGGGTTTGGCTACCTGCTGTGCGCGTTGGCATTGGCGCTGGCACTGCCGCACCTGCTGTGCGGCTGGCGGAACAGCCTGCCCGGTGCCTGCGGCGCAGTGGTCTGCCTGTGTTTTGCACTGGGGCTGTACGAAAGCTTTGCCCCAGTCTGGCTGACGCTGCTGTGCGCCGCCCTGCTGCTGGATGCCGCGGCAGCGGAACCCCACAGCCGAAAAGCCGGAAAGATATGGGGCAGCATTCTGCGCGGACTGTGGCCGCTGGCCGCGGCACTGGTGCTGCGCAAAGGGCTGGCCGCCCTGCTGTGTGCCGCAAACGGCGTGAGCGGGCAGGATGGCACGGCATCCAAAACGATCTTCTGGTTCCAGCGGGACAGCGTGCGGGCTGCGGTTGTGATCCCTGTGCGGGAATGGCTGACCAACTATCTGGCCCGTGCGTTTGGCATTCCGGCGCTGGCCTTGCTGGCACTTGCCAGCTGGGCGGTGGTGCTGTGGGTCCTGCTGCACCGCGGCGGCAATGGGCGGGCACTGTTTGCGGCGGGGCTGATTGTATCGCAGTTCTCGCTGGGCATCTTGCAGGGCACCGGTGCCCAGATGGCCCGTGCAGTGCAGTGCTTTGCTGTGTTTGTGCCCTTTGCGGCCTGGCTGTGGCTGGCCCCGGCGCTGGACCGCGGCAAACAGGGCGGAGCCAAAGCCATCATTTGTGCCGCGCTGGCGGGGGCGATGCTGGCGGTGGAACTGATCTCCCTGACAGGGACGATACGATACAACCGCGACCGCTGGCAGTATGAAGAACGCTTGCTGATTAAAACAGCAGATGAACTGAATGACCTGGATCCGGCGGGCACCCTGCCGGTGGCCTTTGTGGGGCAGGCAGAATTAAGCCCCGAACTGCAGGACCGTCTGGTGATCCCGGCGGCAAACCCGGCGTATAAGGCCGCATACCTGATTTATACCGTGCTGGGCGGCCCGCTGGGGGACCTGGACCGGTACGAGAACCCGCAGACAATGGTCATCAACTGGGCGCAGGATGCCTTTGGCGGCAAAGAACAGATAGCCCTGCTGATGCAGCAGGTGGGCCGCCCCTGCGCCCTGGCGGATGCAGACCAGCAGGATGCCGCCGATACCCTGGCCGAGGCAGGCGAAGCCCCGGTTGGGGTAAGCCTGCAGGACGGGTACCTGCTGGTGAACTTTACCGGATGGACCGCCGAATGACCGCAATACCCACGATACGAAACTACCATGGGAGGAGTGACCCCCTAATGTTGATCAGCCTGATCGTTCCATGTTATAACGAAGAAGAAGCCATGCCGCTGTTTTATCAGGAAGCGGCCCGTGTAGCGGCACAGATGGAAAAGAGCCACGGCGCAGAATTTGAGATCATTTTTGTGGATGATGGCTCCAAAGACGGCACCCTGCGCGTGGCGCGGGAGCTGCACGATGCCGACCCGCGTGTGCGTTACGTTTCCTTCAGCCGCAATTTTGGCAAGGAAGCGGGTATTTATGCGGGCCTGAAAGCGGCCAAGGGTGATTATGTCGCCACGCTGGACGCTGACCTGCAGGACCCGCCTGCGCTGCTGCCGGATATGCTGGATGCCCTGCTGACCGGTGATTATGACTGCGCGGCTACCCGCCGCACCACCCGCGAGGGTGAACCCCCGGTGCGCAGCTGGTTTGCCCGGATGTTTTACCGCATCATCAATAAAATGTCGGATACCGAGATAGTAGACGGCGCACGGGATTTCCGCCTGATGAGCCGCCGCATGGTGGATGCCGTGCTGGAAATGTCGGAATATAACCGTTTTTCCAAGGGCATTTTCAGCTGGGTGGGCTTTAAGACCAAGTGGTTTGCCTACCAGAACGTGGAGCGCGTGGCAGGCCAGACCAAGTGGAACTTCTGGAGCCTGTTCAAGTATTCCATTGAGGGCATTGTGGGATTTTCGACCCAGCCGCTGGTTATGGCGGCGCTGGCGGGCGTGATCTTCTGCCTGGCGGCATTTGTGGGCATTATTTTTGTTGTAGTGCGTGCTCTGATTTTTGGCGATCCGACCGCGGGCTGGCCAAGCATGGTCTGCATTATGCTGCTGTGCAGCGGCGTGCAGCTGTTCTGCCTTGGCATTGTGGGCGAGTACCTGGCCAAAACCTATCTGGAAGTGAAGCACCGCCCCATCTACATTACGCGGGAAACGGAGCAGGACCGCGATGAGCGCAAACCGGCACAGCAGAAATGAGCGCCATGCAGGATATGACCAAAGGCGGCGCGGCGGGGCACCTGCTGCGCTATGCCGTGCCGCTGATGCTGGGCAACTGGTTCCAGCTGGCGTATAACGCGGTGGATTCCATCATTGCGGGGCGGTTCATCGGCAAGGATGCCCTGGCGGCCGAGGGCATTGCGGGCCCGGTGATGAACCTGGTTATTCTGGGAATTACCGGTGTCTGCCTGGGGGCCGGGGTGCTGATGAGCGAGTTCTTTGGCGCAAAGGACGGCGAAAGCCTGCGCCGGGAACTGGCCACCACCGTGCTTTCCGGCACGGCGGCATGCACAGTGGTGGCATTGCTGGGGGTATTGTTGACCCCGGCGATTCTGCAGGCCTGTGCGGTTCCGCGGGAGATTTTTGCAATCACGGCCATCTATCTGCGCATTACCTTTTTGGGGGCACCGTTCACCTGCTTTTACAATGCGTTGGCGGCGGGGTTCAAAAGTGTGGGCGATGCCCGAACGCCGCTGCGCTTTTTGATGGTATCGGCCATTTTGAACGCAGCGCTGGACCTGATCTTTATCGGCGGGCTGGGCTTTGGCATTGTATGCTCCGCCATGACAACGGTGATTGCCGAAGCGTTCAGCGCCGTGTTGGCCGGGTGGTGGCTGTGGACCAAAACGCCGGAACTCTGCCCCCGGCGGGGCCAGTGGCGCGTTGACCGCAGCCTGCTGGGCCGCACGCTGCAATATGGCGGGGTATCCGCTTTGCAGCAGGCCGTGCAGCCAATCGGCAACGTGCTCATCCAGGGGCAGGTGAATGCCTTGGGTGTGGAAGTGATCGCTGCGTTCAATGCGGTGACGCGCATTGACGATTTTGCCTGCATCCCCGAACAGAGCATTGCCCAGGGCATTACCACCTACATTGCCCAGAACCGCGGCGCGGGCAGGCAGGACCGCATTAGACGCGGATTTGCGGTGGGCCTTGGGATGGAAGCCGCGTATTGGATGCTGATCGGCGGGGTGGTGACTCTGTTCAAGACCCCGCTGGCCGCAATGTTTGTGACAGGGGAGGGCGCTGACCGGGTGATCGCTTTGGCGGTGCAGTACCTGGGAACGATGGCACTGTTCTACCTGCTGCCCGCCATGACGAACGGATTCCAAGGGTATTACCGCGGCATGGGCAACATGCCAATGACTTTGCTGGGCACGCTGATCCAGACCAGCCTGCGTGTGGTGGCGACCTGCATTTTGGCGCCGCGGATGGGAATGTATGGCATTGCCTTTGCCTGCGCCACCGGCTGGTGCGTGATGCTAATGGTGGAAGTTCCATTTTACTTTTGGCAAAAAGCGCGAAATGAATGCAGGAAGCGCTGAATTGCGAAATAATATTGACATTTAGAAAAAAAGTGTTATACTGCTAATATTGATAGTTCTAATGAACCATCAGCTAATATGGGGTGCATTAAAGAATATACATTCCAATATTCAAACATGAAGAAAGAAGATGTGCGTAATGAAAATGAAGAAACTGACCACTTTCGTTGCCTGCGCCGCTATGGCTGGTGTGTTCGCTACCAGCGCATTTGCTGCCAATGATGCACAGGTTGCCCGCGCTCAGGATTACCTGAACTCCAAGGGCATTGCCTACACTGTCACCGCTTCTGACGTTGACAAGGCTGTTGCTGCTGGCTACACTGCTGACGCTCTGGTTGCCAAGGCAAACGCTCTGCTGAATCAGGCTAAGTCTGATCCCGAAGGCGCAAAGAACGAGGCTGTCAATGTGCTGAACAGCATCGGTGTTTCTGTTGCTGACGCTAAGGTTGCCGTCAACGGCAACGATATCACCATCTCTGCCAGCATCAATGGCACCAACGTTGCTTATAGCTTCAACAATGCCGATACCCATCCGGAAATCGGCGAAGCCATCAAGAATGGCACCTGGGGCGTTGCTGAAAGCACCACCACCGCTGCTGCCAGCCTGAAGAGCGGCAATGGCGTTATCAAGGCTACCGGCGACAATGCTGGTATCGCTATGCTGGTTGCTGTGGTTGCCATCGCTGGCACCATGGGTGTTGCTGTTCGCAAGAGCCGTGACGCTGAGTAATCACGCCTAACTAACATGTTGTTCGCCGCGGCGTGCCGCGGCGAATTTTTTTGTTTCAGCGTCAGGTATGGGCCGCAGCCTGTGCCTGAACGGGGAGAAAAAATAAATGACGCACAAGAACGATTTTTTGCGCAAAGGTCCGGCAGGGCTGGTGGTAGTGCCACTGCTGTTTGCGCTGGTCACGTTGGCGCTGCTGGCGGTCATGTTCAAGGTGTTTGCCGCACCGTACTACTCGCTGGTAGAGTGGTTTATGGAAACCAGCGTGGTGGAAACCCAGCCCAAGGACCTGTTTGATGAAGCAGCCCAGACCCTGACCAATACGGAAAATGACCGGACCGCACAGGAAGAGCCGGAACAGGAGACCATCCCGCTGAGCAGCATTACCTACCCCAGCAAGGGGGACCGCTATGGCCGCATTACGATTGCGGGCACCACGGTGGATGCGCCGGTGTATTACGGTGACACCAACAGCATCCTGAACCAGGGCGTTGGTACTTATGTGGACAGCAGCGGAGCAGGTATCCCTGGTGAAAGTAAGACCATTTTGATGGCGGGCCACAACAACACCTTTTTTAACGACCTGCAGAGCGTTGAGGTGGGCGATGTGGTGACGATCGAGACCCATTACGGTACCTACACCTATACGGTGGAGCGCTGCGAGGTGCGGGATTACCAGGATACCACCACGTATGACTTTACACGCACCGATGAAAACCTGATCCTGTATACCTGCTACCCGTTTGATGCGCTGGGCTTTACCCCTAACCGCTACTTTGTTTATGCCAGCTACACATCCGGCCCGGAGCTGGATGCTGACCGTTGAGGGAGGAGATGCAGAGATGACGCAACAAAAAAACTCCCGCAAAGGCAGCGCTGTGTGGCCGATGGTGCTTTCCTGGCTGAGCAGCCTGATTTTGGCACTTTTGGCGGTGTTTGTCATGCTGTTTACCACGTTTGGTAACGTGGGCTATATGCAGAGCTGCGTGAAAAGCTCCGGCTATGCCCAGAGCGCCTATGATGATATGGTACAGGATTTTATCAGTTATGGTGCAGCCACCGGTTTTGATGCCGATGTTATGACGGGGTTTATGTCTGTTGACCAGGTGGAAAGCGACATGCAGGATGCTGTGGCGGGGCTGTATGCCAAAACGCTGACCTATTATACCCGCGATAATATCGCGGAAGCTGTTTACAGCGCCATGGAACAGGCTACGGCAGACCGTGGCATTACGCTGGAAGGCGAAACCAAGACGGCCGTGGAAACCGTGGCTGAGGCTGTGCGTATGGAGTATGCCTCCTACACCGCGGTGCCGCTGGTCAGCCAGCTGCGTACCCTGGTGCAGAAACTGCAAAAGGTGATGGTAATCGGCTTGGTGGTCAGTGCGGTGCTGCTGTGCGCTGCGGTAGCGTCCATGCTGCACATCAGCCGCAAAGATGCCCGCCTGGGGGCGCGTTGCCTGGTGTATGCCCTTGGCGGTGCTGCTGTGGTGTGCCTGGTGCTGGGTGTGGGCGTTAAGCCGATGATCGGCTTAACGCGCCTGGGCATTGACCCGCCTGCCCTGAAAAACCTGCTGATTGCTTATGTGGGCGGTTTGTTTGGCCGCTTTGTGGTGATGGCAGTGATCTATTTTGTGCTGGCGATAGTGCTTGGCGTATTGGTGAGCAGGCACAAAAAGCACAGAGCATGATGATAGAGTTTATAGAATAAGGGCATCACCGCACAATTCCCGCCTAACGGCTTAAGCACCGCTCCGGCAGCTGCGGCACGGCATCTGCGTTGCCAAAATGCTCGATAATGTCGGGTTGCGGTACCCGCATCGTGCTTCGGGGGCAAAAGCCCCTCGCACTCTGCGACCGCTGCCCCTGCTTCGGTTCGCTGTTTCCGCCACTGGCGGCGCTCACCTTTGCAGCATCCAGTATTATCTGCGCTTTTGGCTTAGCATCTGCTGTACCTCGCTCGCCGTATCGGCACTTAGAATTATGCGGTATTGCCTAAGATAAAAAGAAACGGTGCTGTACCCCGGACTTTATGGGGTACGGCGCCGTTTTTTGTGTGAAGATGGGACAGGCGAGATGGCCCTGGAATGTGATGGTGAGGGAAAAGACGGGTTTTGAGTGATGTGGAGGGGATTGTGATGGTATGCCACCTGTAGGGGCGCACAATGTGCGCCCGCTGCCTTGCGGAGAATGATGTGGTGAAATATTAGACAAGGCCCGGCATGTGGGACGATGCGAAGCATCGTCCCCTACAAATCTGTTTTAGGTGCATTACAAAATTTGTAATATGAGAGATGGGCCAAGGTTGCGGCGGGGTGAGGGCACCCCGCCCTACCACTTACCACATATTATAAAATGCACTGTAGGGAACGGTCTATCTCCGGCCTAAGAGCCGGGATTAAAATCCCGGTTGGCCTCCGAAATGCGCCTGCGGGCGCAGCGTCCCCTACAAATGGGGGTATTGCTTTTTGCCAATTTTCAATGTGTGGTCAGGCAGGGCTTCGGCGGGGTTGGGTGACCCCGCCCTACTGCGAGGTTATGGCTAGTACCTACAAATAAAATAGCGCAAACAGCGTAAAATAAAAACACCCCGGAACCGCATAAGAATATGCGATTCCGGGGTGTAATGTTACTGGATAAACGGCAAATTAAATCTTAGCCAAATCAAGCCTTGTTGGCAGAGCCAAACAGCTCGATCTTCTCCTTGACCTTATCCATGATGGCGTCTGCGCCCGGCTTCAGCAGCTTGCGCGGGTCATAGCCCTTGCCCTGCTGATCCTTGCCGGCTTCGATGTACTTGCGGGTGGCCTCAGCAAATACCAGCTGGCAGTCAGTGTTGACGTTGATCTTGGAAACGCCCAGGCGGATGGCTTTCTGAACCATCTCGTCGGGGATGCCGGTGCCGCCGTGCAACACCAGAGGAATGTTGTTGGTAGCCTGATGGATGCGCTCCAGAGCTTCAAAGTCCAGGCCCTTCCAGTTGGCGGGGTAAATGCCGTGGATGTTGCCGATGCCGGCAGCCAGGAAGTCAACGCCCAGAGCGGTGATCTTGGCGCACTCTTCGGGGTCAGCGATTTCGCCGTTGCCGACTACGCCGTCCTCAACGCCGCCGATGGAACCAACTTCGGCTTCGATGGACAGGCCCTTGTCATGTGCCAGCTCAACCAGCTCACGGGTCTTGGCAATGTTCTCTTCGATGGGGTAGTGGGAGCCATCGAACATGATGGAGGTAAAGCCAGCTTCAATGCAGGCCTTTGCGCCCTCATAGGTGCCGTGGTCCAGGTGCAGGGCAACGGGAACCGTGATGCCGAGAGATTCATCCATTGCGCGCACCATGGCGGCAACGGTCTTGAAACCGGTCATATATTTGCCGGCACCCTCGGAAACGCCCAGGATAACCGGGCTCTGCATGGCCTGAGCCTGAAGCAGAATGCTCCGGGTCCATTCCAGGTTATTGATATTGAACTGGCCAACACCATAGTGGCCGTCACGAGCTTTGAGGAGCATATTGGTTGCATTTACGAGCATAACAGGTACCTCCTATAAATTCAGTTCAAGCAGCTGGAGGGCCTGGCCCTGCCAGCTATTTTATTATAGACCGACTTTGATAAAAAATCAACAATAATCACGGCTTTTTACCCAAGAATGAGTAAAAAGTCCAGAAAATGGGATGATTGCACAGTGTTAGACGTGTGATTTTGGGTAAGATTTATGAAAGAATAGCAGAATGACCAGCACCCGATGCGCCAATTTGGTCGAAATGTGCAGAATGGACAGAGGGGCGGACGCAGGAAAAACGGGAAATACAATTTGAATATAAAATTAAATAAAATACAATAAGTTGATTTGCGCGAGGCCATGAGAGAGGTGCATTTATAAAAGGGTGGTAGGATGAGGGGACGGAACGGTCAAGACCGTTCCCTACAGGCAGGGAAAAGGAAAATACGGAAAGGGAAGGTTGATGTGGACATAGCACAGCAGGACCCAAGGGCAATACCGCATAATTCTAAGTGCCGATACGGCGAGCGAGGTGCGGCAGATGCCAAGCCAAAAGCGCAGATAATACTGGATGCTGCAAAGGTGAGCGCCGCCAGTGGCGGAAACAGCGAACCGAAGCAGGGGCAGCGGTCGCAGAGTGCGAGGGGCTTTTGCCCCCGAAGCACGATGCGGGTACCGCAACCCGACATTATCGAGCATTTTGGCAACGCAGATGCCGTGCCGCAGCTGCCGGAGCGGTGCTTAAGCCGCAAGGCGGGATTTGTGCGGTGTTGCCCAAGGCAAAACAAAATCGGCCCCTGCCTTGGTGCGGCAGGGGCCGATAAATTCAGTGATTCAAATAACTCAAAAATGCGCGGAAAAGAAAGCTTTACCGGTCGATGGGGGCAGTCTTGGCTTTCAGCCAGGTCTTTTCCTCCTCGGTCAGGCGGGGGCTGAGCATCTCGTATACATGGGCATGGTAGGCGTTCAGCCAGTTGATCTGGTCACGGGTCAGTTCGTCCACAATGACCGGCTCGGTGGAGATGGGCACCAGGGTCAGCGGCTCAAATTTCAGCCAGTGACCATATTGGTTGGTGCCGGCATCCACGCATTCCAGCTCGTTCTCAATGCGGATGCCGACTTCATCGGTCTCATAAACGCCCGGCTCATCGGTGATGGTCATGCCCTCTTTGAAGACAATGGGGTTCTGGGGGCGCAGGCTCTGGGGGCCTTCGTGCACCGAGGAGATGTAGCCAACGCCGTGGCCGGTGCCGCAGCGGTAGTTGATTTTGTGTGCCCACAGCGGGCCGCGGGCAAAGCTGTCCAGTGCAAAGCCGGTGCAGTAATCCAAGAATACCGCGCGGGCAATGTCAATGTGGCTCTGCAGGGTCCAGGTGTAGTATTTGCGCTCGTTCTCGGTCAGGGGGCCGACGGGATAGGTGCGGGTGATATCGGTGGTGCCGCAGTCATACTGGCCGCCGTTATCCACCAGCAGGAAGCCGCGCGGCTCAATCACGCTGTCCACTTCGCCCTCGGCATGGTAGTGCATCATGGCGGCGTTGGGGCCGTAAGCGGCAATGGTATCAAAGCTGTCCTCAAAATAGCCGGGCATTTCGGCACGGCGCTTTTGCAGCATCTTTTCAATGTCAGTCTCGTGCAGGATTTTGCCCTCGGCGATGGCCTTTTCCAAGTCCATCTGGAAACGCACCATGGCAACGCCGTCACGCACATGGCATTCGCGGATGTTGGCAAGCTCGACCGGGTTTTTGACACCTTTCAGTGCAAAGATCGGGTCGGCACCGGTAACGGTCTTGTGCTCGTTCAGGGCGCAGTACAGGTCATAGTTGGTGGCTTTCTCGTCTACGAGGAACACTTCCTCTGCGGGCAGAGCGTGTACGGTATCGATCAGCTCCGGGTAGTCGCGCAGGGAAACGCCGTTATCGGCCAACGTTTTTGCGTCGGCATCATTCAGGCGGCCGGGGGCGATAAACAGGGTGCAGCTGTCCATCGTGACAAGGGCATAAGCAACGGCCAGCGGGGTACAGGGCAGGTCGCGTGCGCGCATGTTGGTCAGCCAGCCCACACAGTCCAGACCAGTCACAGCCAAGGCGGTGGCACCGGCTTTTTTCAGCTCGTCACGCACCATGGCAATGCGCTGGGCGGCGGTGGCGCCGGTCTGCTCAACAGTCAGCAGCTCGCAGGGGGTGTTGGGCAGGCTGGGGCGGGTGGTCAGGCTCTCCCACAGGGGGGAGACGATATCCTTGCTTTCCAGCTTGGCGCCGCTCTTGGCCAGAGCGGCGGCATAGCCGTTGGCAATGGTGGCAGGCACGCAGCTGCCATCCAGCAGCAGGGTCTGGCCTGCGGCAAAATGGGCGGTCAGGTACTCTTCCACGGTGGGCACCCCGGCGGAACCGGCGTGCATGCACTCAATTTCGGTACCGGCCAGCTGACGGTCACCCTGAACATAAAAGCGGCCATCGCACCACAGGGCGCTGCCGGTCAGGGTGACAACGAGGGTGGAGTTCTCGCCGGTAAAGCCGGAGAAAAACGGCAGGCTGTTGTAATAAGCGGGCAGATATTCACTGGAGTGGGGGTCGCTGGTCATCAGCAAAACACCGTGGGCACCGGCTGCCTGGGCAGCGGCGCGCAGAGCGGCGATTTTTTCATTGGTTGTCAAAATAGTCCTCTCCTTATATGCAGAATGTTGAACAAGTCCATTCTAACATGTTTTCATAAAAGGTCAATACGGGGTGCGGTTCAGCACAGTGCCCAACAGCGGCAGGCCGCAGCCCTGCAGAAGGTGAGCCGCCTGGCGCAGCTCCTGGTGGGTAACGCCGCCGCTTTGTACCACAAGCAGGGCACCGTCACATACTTTGGCAAGGCTGAGAGCGTCACTGCATTCGCTCAGGGCTGGAGCATCTACCAAAAGATAAGCAAACTTTGGTGCACAGCTTTCCACCATGCGGGCAAAACGGGGATGTTCCAGCAGCAGGGCCGGGCGGCTGGTGGTACCGGAGGCCGGAACCAGGCAGGTGCCGCGGATCTCGGTGTGGTAGAGAACTTCCTCCAGAGGAACGCTGCCGGAAAGATAGTGTGCCAGACCCGGCACTTTGTGTTCACCGGTCAGCCCGCACTGGCGGCAGATGCCGGAATGGCGCAGGTCACCGTCAACCAGCAGGCAGCGCTGGCCAAGCCCGGCAAGCAGCTGCCAGAACTGCAAAGCCAGAGTAGTTTTACCTTCCTGCGGGGTAGTGCTGGTGAGCAGAATGATTTTGGCGTCTGGGGCTGTCTGTTCCAGACGCAGGCGCAGCAGATTCAGAGATTCAACCGTCCGGGGTGCCAGCTCCGGCAGGTGGTTCAAAGCAAGTTCTTTCATGGGCGGCCGCCTTTCCGGGTATGGAGGCGGCGGGGTGTGGCATCCGGGATGCAGGCCAGCGGCGAAGAGCCAAGGCAACGGGTCAGATCGTCCGCCGTATAAATGTGGTCATCCCGCAGGTAATGCAGGCAGAGGAAAGCAAAGCAGAGCAAAAAGCCGATGCCAGCGCCAAACGCTGCGTGGAACACAGCCCCCGGCCCGGAAAAGCGCTGCGGCGGGGCTGCCTGCTCCACCAGGCGGGGCGGGGTGGTGCCCATGCGGGCAGAGAGATCATCCAACGCAAGGGTAGCCAGTGCGTTGGCAATATCTGCTGCGCGCTGTGGGGAGGAATCGGCCGCAACAATGCGCAGAATATGGGTATCTGCTGGGTGCAGAATGGTAATCTGGTCTTTTAAGTGGGCAGTATCCGTGGAAAGGCCAAGGGTGGAAATAACGGATTCCAGCATGGTGCGGCTGGTCAAAAGCTCCTGATAATCAGCCGTTAATTGCAGTTCCGCATAGCCGGAGGTCAGCCCCTCCTGTGCGGCGGCAACATACAGCTGGGCTTCGGCCTGGTAGCTGCGCGGGGCAAGGCGTGCAGCAGCAAAGGCCAGAATACCTCCCAGCAGGGTACAAACCAGTACCGCGGCGAAATGGGCGGGCAGCAGGCGGAACAGTTCCACGGGGGTCACTTCGCGCCCGGCGGCGCGGGATGCAGGGGCAGCGGGCAAGGTGCTCACCTCCAAAACAGGGCGTGAACAAGGCAAAATTCCGGTAAAAACAGCATAAATCAAGTGTAACACGCGCCCGGCACAAAATTCAATAGAAAAAACGGTTTTTCAGGCGATACTGGGCGGTTTTTCGGGCAAACTGCTGAAAGGTGAGAGGATTTTGCAGCAAACGGGGGAAACGCCGCGGTAAAAAGGCGCTGACAGGGCAAGAAGTTTTCAAAAATTTCAAATTTTGGCAGGCCCAAATGGGCGAAAAGCTCTTGACGGGTTTGATATAATAAGGTTAGCAGTAAGAAAACAAGATTGCTAACAACACAAACAAACTTTAAGATAGAAGGGAATATTACCATGGCAGAACAGGTAACTAAAATTGATATTTTCTCCGGCTTTTTGGGTGCAGGCAAAACGACCCTGATCAAAAAGCTCATCAAGGAAGCGTTCCAGGGTGAAAAGATCGTTCTGATCGAAAACGAATTCGGCGAAATCGGCATTGACGGCGGCTTTATGCGTGAGGCTGGCATTCAGGTCAACGAGCTGAACTCCGGCTGCATCTGCTGCTCCCTGGTGGGCGATTTCCGCGAGGCGCTGAAAAAGGTCGTGGAGACTTATCATCCTGACCGCATCCTGATCGAGCCTTCCGGCGTTGGCAAGCTGAGTGATGTGACCCGCGCTGTTGAGGGTGTGGGCGAGACCCTGCCGGTCAGCCTGAACAGCTTTGTGACCGTGGCCGATGTGAACAAGGTCAAAATGTATATGAAGAACTTTGGCGAGTTCTATGATGACCAGATCAGCCACGCATCCTGCATCATCCTGAGCCGCACCGGCAGCGCAGACGAGAAGAAGGTTGCCGCAGCCGTTGCCCTGATCCAGGAAAAGAACCCCACCGCCACCATTGTGACCACCGATTGGAACGAACTGACCGGTGCACAGATCGTTTCCGTTATGGATGGTAAGCGCGACCTGGTTGCCGAGCTTCTGAGCGAAGCACAGGCTTCCAATGCTGCCCATGCGGACGAGGATGAGGAAGAGCATCATCACCACCACCATGACCATGATGAGGACGGCCACGAGTGCTGCCACCATCACCACGACCATGATGATGACGACGACGATGATGAGCACGAGCATCACCACCATGACGGCGAGTGCTGCTGCGGCCATCATCACCATCATCATGACCACGATGCAGACGAAGTGTTCACCAGCTGGGGCCACGAGACTGCCCACAAGTACAGCCATGACGAGCTGGAGAGCATCCTGACCACGCTGGATTCCGGCGAGTACGGCGCTGTGCTGCGTGCCAAGGGCATTGTGGACGGCGGCGACACCTGGTACGAGTTCGACATGGTGCCCGGTGAGCATGAGATCCGCACCTGCGGCCCCGATGTTACCGGCAAGGTGTGCGTGATCGGTTCCCAGCTGAAGGAACATGAGGTGGAAGAGCTGTTCCACGCCTGATTTGTAAAGGAGTAAAACATGGCGCAGAAAGAGATTCCCTGTTACCTCTTTGTGGGTATGCTGGAAAGCGGCAAAACCAAGTTTATTCAGGAAACAATGGAGGACCCGCAGTTTGATTCCGGCGACAAAACGCTGCTGTTGATCTGTGAGGAAGGCGAAGAGGAATATGATTCCGAGCGATTTGCCTTTGGCGGCGTGACCGTTGCCACCATTGAGGACAAAGCGGAACTGAACCGCGAACACCTGCAGCAGCTGGCTGAAAAGTCTGACTGTGGGCGTGTGATCATTGAATACAACGGCATGTGGCTGGTGCAGGAGCTGTACGATGCCCTGCCGGATAACTGGCTGATTTACCAGTGCCTGGCCACCGCAGACGGCACTACCATCAAGACCTATGCCAACGACAATGCCATGCGCGGCCTGCTGCTGGACAAGCTGCGCGGCAGCGAGCTGCTGGTGGTGAACCGTGCCGAGGCGGTAAACGATGACGAAAGCCACCAGCTGATCCATAAGCTGGTGCGCCAAGCCAGCCGCCGCTGCGATATCGCCTATGAGTTCAAGGATGGCAGCGTTGCCTATGACGATATCCCGGACCCGCTGCCGTTCGATGTAAACGCCCCGGTGATCGAGATTCCCGAAGAGTTCTTTGGCGTGTGGTATATGGACTGCATGGATGAGATGCAGAAGTACGACGGCAAAACGGTGAAATTCCTGGCTCAGGTGTGCCAGACCAACCGCGCCGGCAAGGACAGCTTTGTGCCCGGCCGCTTTGCCATGACCTGCTGCGTGCAGGATATCCAGTTTGTGGGCTTCCCCTGCAAGTACACGGAGTACAAGAACCTGAAGCAGCGTGACTGGATCACGGTAACGGCAAAGGTGAACCTGAAATACCACCCGATTTACAAGGGCCAGACCCCGGATTCTGTCGGCCCGGTGCTGACGGCCATCAACGTGGAGCCTGCCGCGGCCCCGCGTGATGATGTGGTGACCTTCAGTTGAGCGGGGAACGCCGCAGGGCAATCGAAGCCCGCGTGGCAGCCGCAGCCGCCCGGCTGGAAAAAGAGGGCCGCTACACGGCAACCCGGCGGTGCATCCAGCACGGCAAGGTCAGCGTGTATGCCCACTGCGTCAGCGTGGCGGATACCGCCTGCGTCTTGGCGGAAACGCTGCACCTGCGCGTAAACGAGCGGGCGCTGATCCGCGGTGCATTGCTGCATGATTACTTTTTGTATGACTGGCACGATAAAGCCAACGGCCACCACTGGCACGGTTTTACCCACCCAGGCACCGCCCTGCACAACGCAAGCGAGGATTGGAAGCTGACCCCGGTGGAGCGGGAGATCATCAAAAAGCACATGTTCCCCTTAACCCCCATCCCACCCACCTGCCGTGAAGCGTGGCTGGTGTGCCTGGCAGATAAAATCTGTGCCGCCAAGGAGACGACCGGCGGAATCTATGGCAAGCTGCCGTTTGCCGCGAAGCATAACGCGCAGGATAAGTAAATTAAGGCAATACCGCATAATTCTAAGTGCCGATACGGCGAGCGAGGTGCGGCA